>Ga0209189_1001841_pt1 | contig 15406 bp, 14 predicted proteins | sample C_130820_EF_Meta_FD_187308 | JGI IMG/M metagenome (GOLD analysis project Ga0209189, IMG submission 187308) | Freshwater microbial communities from Lake Croche, Canada to study carbon cycling - C_130820_EF_MetaG (SPAdes) (version 3) | ecosystem: Environmental > Aquatic > Freshwater > Lake... | reverse complement strand
GGTGAGGCTCCACTAGGTAAGTCTCCACTAGGTGAGGCTCCTTTAAGTAAGGCTCCAGAAGGTGAGGCTCCAGAAGGTGAGGCTCCAGAAGGTGATGCTCCACTAGGTAAGGCTCCACTAGGTGAGGCTCCACTAGGTGAGGCTCCACTAGGTAAGGCTCCACTAGGTAAGGCTCCAGAAGGTAAGGCTCCAGAAGGTGATGCTCCACTAGGTAAGGCTCCACTAGGTGAGGCTCCACTAGGTAAGGCTCCAGAAGGTGAGGCTCCACTAGGTAAGGCTCTAGCAGGTGAGATAGCGCTATAAGCCATTGCAAACCGTCTACTGCTTAAACTAGTACCACTAGTAGGGGCTCTAGCAGAGGCTCCAGTAGAGGCTCCAGCAGAGGCTCCAGAAGGGGAAGGTCCAGAAGGTGAGGCTCCAGAAGGTGAGGCTCCAGAAGGTGAGGCTCCAGGTGGGGAAGGTCCAGAAGGTGAGGCTCCAGAAGGTAAGACTCCAGAGGGTGAGGCTCCAGCAGGGGCTCCAGCAGTAGTTATAAGTGTTGATAGAGCAGGAGTAGAAAACCCTACATTATTCTTGGCATTGACTTGGAATACATAACTAGTACCATAAAGTAATCCATTAATAATTATACTAGTATCAGTATTTTTTGTAATAATAGAAAATGTAGAATACGTTATTTTATATCCAGTCACACTATCTGAATTAACAGTAGGAGCAGACCACGAAAGAGTACAAGATGTACCATTTAAACTTACATTAATGTTTGATGGTGGTCCAGGTAATAACGAATTTGTTCGGTTAGTATTTGAATTGGTATTTGGAGAATTATTAATAGTATTTGTGATACTAGTATTTGTATTTAAAACGACGGAATTAATAAGACTTGATGATGTACTAGAGACTGTATTTGTGGTAGCACTTATAGCAGTATTTGCTGCATTTATAGCTGCAGTGGCAGCAGCAAATGCTCTCGCTGCTGCTGCATTAGCATCTGCAACTGCAGTTGAAAATCCAGAAAACAATCCAAATCCTTCATTTATTCTACCGGGATTTGTAAAATGTACATTTATTGTAAAAATTATGATAGAAAAAATAATTAAGATAAACAATAATTTTAGATTATTGTTTTTAATATTTAATTTTAACATGTATTAATATTTTATCTTCCCTAATAGTGATAAGTTTTAAAAATAAAAAAAATTTAAATTTGAGATTTTTAATACAATACAAAAGCTAAGTATACAACTATAGATAACTTTAGTATTAGACGTCACTCTTTAAAAGGAGTGAAATAAATTATATGTACCGTCAAATACTTAAGTTAAGAACACCCTTCAGTGTGTTCTTAACTTAAGTGTTTGACATGGTTACTATCATACCGAAGTTAAGTACTCACCAGCTGGTGAGTACTTAACTTCGGTATGAGACGTTACTAAAATTGTAAATAGAGTTAAGGTCCAGGTCAAGGTGCTTTTTCTGTCAAAACTAAATTTGATAAAGTTGCACTAGAATTTCCAGCAGTATTTATCGACTTTACAGAAAACACATAGTTAGTGTTATATTTTAGCCCGTTAATAGTGATACTATTGTTTGTATCTGTAGTTTTTATTGATTTATCTAAATAAGTTATATTGTAGCCAGTTAGTGTATCTGCGTTGATTATTGGAGCAGTCCAAGAAATTGTACATGTTGTACCGTTTACAATAGCACTAACATTGGTTGGTGCACCTGGTAAAAGATTTGCCATACGATTTTTTGAAATAGATGGACCAGCAGGTGAACCAGCAGGTGAACCAGCAGGTGAACCAGCAGGTGAACCAGCAGGTTCCTCATTTATGGAAACTAAACCAGAAATAGCTGGCAATGATTGACCAGCGCTATTAATAGAGTTAATCTGAAATACGTATGTTGTGTTGTATTGCAATCCAGTAATAGTAATATTTGTGTCTGTAGTTGTAAGTTTATTAGATAAATAGGATACACGGTATCCTGATATAGTGTCTGAATTGTATGTAGGGGCTGTCCAAGAAAGGGTACATGAATTACCGTTTACTATAGCCTTAATATTTGTTGGTGGTCCAGCTACTAGTGTTGCTTTTCGAGTAGCACTTAAACTATTTACTGAAGTACTAAGCGCATCAAGAGCATTTTTGGCTGCTGAAGCTGCAGCATTTGTAGCATTTGCTGTAGCATTTATAGCTACATTCACATCATTAATGCCGGCAGATTTAATAATTTCAGCAGTATTAGCTGCAGCAGTGGCTGCAGCTTGAGCAGCAATAGCTGCGGCGCTATTTGCAACTGCATTTGAAAGGTTGCTGGCTGCAGCTGTGGCGGCGCTCTTCGCGACGGCAGTTGCAGCATCCGATGCGGCTTTCGTTGCAATTATAGTATCAGTAACAGATGGATTATTCACATTAGAACTTAGTTTTTTAGCGGCGCCAGTAGCTGTAGCAATGTCAGCTTTAACGTCTTTAACTACAGTGTTAGCTGTATTAGAAACAGCGGTTTTTGCACTTGAAATAACACTGGAAACGTTTGAAAAAAATTCAAAACCTTCAACAATATTACCGGGGTTTACAAAATATCTAGAAGTTAGAAAAAATATTATGAATAATATAATTGAAATACAAAATATTATTATTTTTTTATATTTTGTATTAATTTTAAAAATGTTTTTCATTGAACACTGTAACCCTATTATATTATTAGTTTAAAGTGTGTATATAAAACATTAGTGATAACAAATACTTAAGTTATCACAAATAAGTTTTTATCAAAGTTGATAATTCCCATTATTGGGATTTATCAACTTTGGTATGGGATGTTATAGTAATTTTATTAAAGCGTATCTAACATTTTTGCTAGATTTGCATAAAATGCATTGTCTAATAATTGATTACTTTGTAACGGCACTATTGCATTACCCAAACCGCCAGCATTTGTTCCCCACCAGAACGAGTAAGCGTTAAGATATATGATTACACAAGCATTCGGTGCACCTGATAAGGAGCCCTTAGGCCATATCCAAGCTGAGTTATTTTCATTAAAAATCGTCTCACCTTTATCACATTGCGTGAATTTAAGTGGAGTACCACCATAACCATACCAAAACGTACCATCCATACGATATTGTTTTGCTACATTATCAACTAGTTGAAATTTTTGCTTAAAAGTAACTAATCTATCACGAAGAATAGAAGTAGGAGTATAAATGTCCGCAGTAAAATTTGTGTTAGTATTATCTGTTATAGTTCCAGCACCAAGCTCTGTCAAAATACTATAATCAGATAATGGTCCTACAAAAATTATAGCTCCACCTGCTCTAAGGTATTGTTGATACGCTTGTTTTAATTTCAAAGAAGGACGTTTTACACCTGTATTTAATCCTGAAAATTCCGTTAGTGTATAATTCAAATCTACTAAGAATTGATATGCTGATAAATCTGAAATACTAGAAAAGCATATTTGTCTATTCTTTATAAAGGGTGTTCGAATAGTTATTAAAGATTCAACGCCTAGATTCATTCTAAGTCTAAATGAGTCACCAAAACTATCTATATTAGCATGAATAGCTAATCTATCACCTTTTACAGGTCGCATTATTGTAGATTCCCCAGTCGATTCTCTATCGGATGGTCTTGGCCTTAATGGAAGTCCTGCGCAATTAAATATCAAGTCACCATTTCCAAACTGTAGATTCGTTCCATTGTTTGACCTATATAAAATAGTTATGTGAAAAGTGTCACTAGAGGTGTACATAGGTATATAATGTTTCTTAGATTCATCTAGAACCCAATCATTTATATCAGATATAGTTCTAGTTTGAGTATGGTAAGTTGATGCTACTGCATTAGGACCTTCATTCTTAGCCTGTGTAAAGGTTTGGATTATATTACCTTGATACGTAAATATTTTATCATTATCTATGTCATAAATTATCAATTCATAAGCCGGTGGATTAGTATTAGCACCTCTTTGTGCTGTATTGGGGTCATAGGGTGGGTCCTCCCATGTAAGAGTGAATCCGCCTGGTATGGAGGTTGCTGTAATTTGCACACTACCAGTAGGAGTTTGTCTGCATTCGGGTACCTGTGTTTGAGCTGATGAACCAGAAGGGGAAGCTCCAGAAGGTGAAGCTCCAGAAGGTGAAGGTCCAGAAGGTGAAGGTCCAGAAGGTGAGGCTCCAGAAGGGGAAGGTCCAGAAGGTGAGGCTCCAGAAGGGGAAGGTCCAGAAGGTAAGACTCCAGAGGGTGAGGGTCCAGATGGGGAAGGTCCAGAAGGTGAGGCTCCAGATGGTGAGGCTCCAGATTGGAAAGCTCCAGAAGGGGAAGCTCCAGATGGGGAAGGTCCAGAAGGTGAGACTCCAACAGGGGCTCCAGAGGGTGAACCACCATAGGCTCCAGCGGTTCCAAAGGCTAAACTAGCAGGGACTCCAGCAGGGACTCCAGCAGGGACTCCAGCAGGGGCTCCAGAGGGTGAACCACCATAGGCTCCAGCGGTTCCAAAGGCTAAACTAGCAGGGACTCCAGCAGGGACTCCAGCAGGGACTACAGCAGGGGCTCCAACAGTAGTAATAGGTGTTGATAGAACAGGAGTAGAAAACCCTGCATTACTTTTAGCATTGACTTGAAATACATAAGTAGTACCATTTAGTAATCCAGTAATAACTTTACTGGTATTGGTATTTGTTGTCGTAATAATAAATGTGGAATATGTTATTTTATATCCAGTCACACTATCTGGATTAATAGTAGGAGCAGACCACGAAAGAGTACATGATGTACCATTTAAACTTACATTAACGTTTGATGGTGGTCCAGGTAGCAATAAATTTTTTCGGTTGGTATTTGAATTGGTATTTGAATTGGTATTTGAATTGGTATTTGAATTGGTATTTGAATTGGTATTTGAATTGGTATTTGAACTGGTATTTGAATTGGTATTTGAATTGGTATTTGAATTGGTATTTGAACTGGTATTTGAATTGGTATTACTATTATTAGTATTTGCTGTATTTATAGAATTAACTGTATTTGTACTGTTTTGAATGGCTTGTAAAGCGGTTTTAGCTTGTATGGCGGCGGCGGCGGCTGCTGAAGCATTTGTTGCTGCAATATTTGCAATTGAGGCAGCAGTTGATGCAGCAAGAATATCTGCAGGACTATTTGTGGTTGCTGCTTTACTGGCGGCAGCAGATGCGTTTTTGGCCGCTGTAAGTGCACTTGAAGCAGCGTTTGCAGCTGCTACTGCGGCGGCATTTGCAGCTGCGGCGGCGGCGGCATTTACAGCTGAACTTGCATCTGCAATAACTGTCTGACTAGCTACGGTAGTTGCATTACTAATGGTCCTAGAAGAAGTATTAAAAACATTTGAAATTCTAGACATTAAGCTAAAACCTTCATTTACAGTACCGGGACTTATAAAATATCTATATATGAAAAAAAATATAATAGAAAGAATAATAAAAATAACAAATAATTTTTTGTTATTATTTTTTTTATTAAATTTAATCATTTAATATAATTTATTCTTGCCCTAATATTTAATAGATTATAAAATTGTGATATTTTACCATATTAATAATATTTATGATGATTGTTATAGCGCTTAAAACATATTTATAGACACTATGTAGATAAGTATGTCTCATAATCAAGACATAATACGCTCAGAATCAAGCGAAATAGATTTATTAATTAGTGAAGAACCTATACAATCAAAAAAACGTCACACATTTTCATTAGGCCAATCGTATTCTTTAAGTTCATCCACACCTAAACGTCGTAAAGTAATCAAATCTAAGAAAACAAAAAGCAATAAGAAACTTATAAAATCACAGGAAGAACCAAAAGTTATAAAAGAGCCAAAAGAACAAATCAATGAAATGATAGATTTATTCCAAGATGTAAATCCCTATTATGTCAACGCACGCGTCCATTACAAGGTCTTCAATAAAGAAAAAGAGCAACAAGTATGTTTTTCAAAACCAACGCCCAAACCGGCACATATTAAGATTATACTCCCCCAAAAGACCCAAACTCCAGACGAATTTTATGCGTATCATCAAATCTGTAATAGAACTGGTAGTTTTTTTGATTGGCAAATTATTCTAGGTTACCACGATTTAACCGGTCCATTTTTCAGTTACCCAAAGTCAACCTTCAAGTTCAAGCAACCTCAATACCTTAAAACAAAACAGGCCATCTACAAAGAAATGGACCAGATGTTCTATTACAATCAATGGTTGCGATGGCAATTTAAACGTATTGTACGTAACTGGCTCGATAAAAAAAGTCAAAACCGTCTGATTGGCGCTGAATCAGACCTTGTAACAGGGGAGCCGATAAAGCCAGAAGAACAAATTACCATCACGTCTATAAAAAACCGTACGCGCTATATTTTTTCCGGCCATGTTCTGCTGAAAACTGCCAAGACCTGTCTGGAGGGACAAGTAGCCTCTATTCCCCATGTGAAAGTCCCTCACAATCCTTATACTAATACACCATTCAGCATAGGTGAACTGATTCACTTATATAGAGAGGTTGTTGCTTACTGTGGAAAGAAGGGAAGGCCAGTACCCGCAATTCTTGCGCTTTATCGTGAAAATAAATTCAGACACCATCTTCTTCTAAAAATCAACCACAACTATTTACAAATGAAGGCCACCGAATCTTACATGCTCAACGACGACACACGTGGCGAATTTTTTATTGAGACTATGGAAACTCTCCTAGAAGACTTTGAAGTTCCCTTGGCCCTAGAATTTGACTCTTTCTTAATCAGTTATCAGCGATTCCGTTTATGGAACGAAATCGAACCCAAACATTATTTAATCGCATGTTGGAAAAAGCTAGCATCAGATTATTGGTATTATAAGCAAACTGAACATTTAGCCAGAGAATATTGGCGCAGCGAAGCGTCTATCTTTCAAGACGTTGTTCTTTTATTAAACGCCAGTTTCTATAAATTACACGAAATTCAGAAAGAATATTACAAGCGCCGGCGACAGCAACAGCAACAGCAAAATTGAAATCTGACACATCAAAAAACATAAGACAAGAAAACCGCAATGTATCTAACTTGTAACGACTTTGAAAATAACTCTCATTCGCTAGAAAAGGCCCTGAAGAAAGTTGTCAAGAAGTCTATGAGAGGTAAGTTTGACATTTTGTACATCGCGAAGAAGGACACTTATATAGTTCTTGATATCTATGTACTCTGTGCATCAACTGAGCGTTCTGGTTATCTGTCTTATTCATATCGGCTACAGCTAGACCAAACTACAGGAGCCTTTGTAGATAGTGAAAATCACTGGGCTCCTATGTATATTTTGGATATAGTTAGTTTATGGCCAAAACACATTAAGGCCGTCAAGAAGTATCGTACTGACCTTATCAAGGAGGAGCTTATCAAGTCAGTTATCAGGAACCCTACATGCCTTGAACAGTAGATTTAAGGCGCTAAACCAAGGCTGTCTAATCACACATACAGAAGAAAACACTTTTTTCATGCGAAATTCAGGATGAATCTGTATCTTATACACATCCAGTTTGTTAGGATGACTTTTAGCTCTATCAATCAAGGACCATTCGTCAGGGCAGTCATCTGGAAAGTATGTTTCAAACATAGATTCCAGACTATCATCATCAACAACCTGCGCCTTTACAGTTTGCCAAAAGGTAGTTCCCTTGTCAATGAGTTGAAGGGCAGAACAACACAAGGTTGATGCAAGAACACGCTTGTAACCTAGAGGCAAGGCGACAATACTGTATAGACGACTTGACCGACGACCAATAGTCCACTTACCAAGGAGCTCCGATACTAGTAATCGGCTGGCATCCGTAATATACAGCTTCTCAGGATATGACTCCATACAAAGAAGCTGAACTGCACACACCGATAGCAAGACCCGCATATGAATAGACTGTTTCATGGAAATCGCCAAACAGAGTGAATCAAAGATTGACGGTTCATCTACGTAAGTCTTCACTAGTTCTAATACAGAAGTAGGTTTCTTATCGTAGTCCAACCCCAGAAACCAGTATAAACTGATGGGGTCATTTTCCTGCAGAGCTTGAGTGATTCGTTCCTCTGAAGCATCAGGACAAAGACCACGACCCGCAATCCAAAATGTCAATGCGCACACCGACATCTTCTTTTTAGTTCCTCTATCAATGGCACAAAACTCAGCAATTAATGACAATTTATCATTATCACTAACCGTCGTCTGAAACCAAGCATCTAACCAGTCAATACGCAAAACTCCAAGGTAAGTAATCCAGCCTTGAACCATAGTCTTAGTAAGTTCCTCATATTCACAACTCAATATAAGTTCACGTCCCCAAAATACGGCTTCTTCCTTTTTCTGAAACCGAAGACAATTAAGCAACCCATAACAAACTTCATCAAGTTCATAAAAGTGGCGTGTTAGCATTTTATCACAAGTTTCTGCGTTATTAGAACACATGTCAATTTTACTATATTATTATAGGTAAGACATATACATGCAAAATGCCAATGAAATCATACCCCGAGTCTGGTTAGGTAATCGATTTGCCGCTTGGGATACAAAATGGCTAAAAGAGAAAAATATAACAGTTATTTTTAACTGTACTAAGGACCTTGATTTTGCAGAAGGTATAGACGCTAAACGTTATCGTGTACCAGTTGATGACAACTTGGAACCCGCTGAGATTAATAATATGACGCTTTGGTCACCTGAGATTGCATACAAGGTTACGCATGAATATAATCAGGGTAAAAATATTCTAATTCATTGTGCGGCTGGTATGCAACGTTCTGCAGCCGTATTAACAATCTTTCTAATTACAATTACCGGTGAATCAGCTCCTGTTCTAATGTCGCATATTAGAAGAAAACGTAAGGTAGCGTTTGTACCCCAAGTTAATTTCAGAAAATCCATAGAATATTATGATAAGCTTTATCACGTGGAAATTATGAACGAAGTCAATAAACGTAAACTTAAAAGTTTGGAAAGCCTTCAAACAATTACTTGAAATCAAAAAATAAAATTATAAAGCAAGTACCGAAGTTAGGTGTTTGACACGGTATGTGAAGTTAAACTAGTTGCGTTATGTTCAAGTGTGCAGAACGACTCCAGCCCTTATCACCAGTAAAATCGTTCGTACCGTCTATACGACCACGCCCGTTATAAGCAGTTAATAGACCGTTTTTATAAACAGTCTGTTTTCCTCCAATTTGGTTACCAAATATCCATGTACTGGGACGCGTGATGTGTTCGTAATTTGTAGGCGGTTTAAAAGAAAGCACAGCAACCTTAACTGAATTGCTATCGACTGGACTTATATTCTTACACCAAGTGTGAACCCAATCTTCGTCGTCGTGAGTTCCAAGAAAGAGTGTATCGCTTTTTCTATGTAACATAGCCTCATTATGTAGAACAAACACATTTTCCAGTCCGCCGACTGTATGGCGCATGAAGCCAACGTTATCTAAACCCTTAGTTCCCAATTCATGTGTTCCAGGAATATAGAAGACTGTATCCCAGGACCGACTACAATATCTAAGAAAGTCACGCGTCTGTACCTTACCTGGGTAGCCAATGTTACCATTTAGAACCAGAATTGGTGCACAGGGTTTGACAAAATGAACACCAACTGTCTTTTCAAAGAGGTCTACAAAGAGACCCGACGTATATTGAATGCGACATGTAAAATTTGACATATTTTATATCAATTCTTAAGCCAAAATCTAAATTCAAATTTAGTCCTTTCTTACGGCAATATTTTCCCTATAGACAACAATATGCGCCGTAGATGAAAAAGCAGACCTACTTTCACCTACATAACCCAGTGGATTCAAAGAAACAAGTGCACCTGAATCAAATCGTGCCGTCATTGGTTTATGACTATGACCGCAGAGCCAGGCAACAACAGGTTCCTTTATTAAGTTGTCTAAAGAATTAGCATAACAGCTACGTAAGGGATGCTGTGCAAATTCTTGGTCATTGAGTGCATATGTAGGTACATGATGTGTCAAAACAATAACCCTGTAGCCGGCATGTAATTCAGAATCAAAAGGGCCAAGCATTTTACTAAGAAAGTACTTATGGTCCAGATGTAAACTGGTAATATCAATAGGATGATAAGGTCGCATAAGATTGGTATTTTCATCCAATTTAAACATCGCGTTATATTCACCACGCAAACCGGGGTCGCCAATGAATCCTGGTACTAGTCTATCCCAAATACGTAAATCAGGTGCAGTCCACAAGGTGGCGCCTAAAATCGCAATCTTATATTGCTCAATATAAAATACATCCTTTTGTAAAAAATGTACATTGGACCCAACCTTCTTACACACCGAATCAATCTGTAAATCGACTAGGTCCACAGTTTTATGGACATCAGGTCTTTCTAAAAAGTACTCGTGGTTTCCCGAAAGAACAAAGACCCGTTTCCATTGTCTTGAGCACCAGCGTAAAAAATCTTCATACACTTGGCTATAGGGGTCGCCAATATCACCACACAATGCAAGGTCCAACGCTACAGGTTTTAATAGAACCGAAAAAGGTACTATAGATTTTTCCAAATGAATATCACTAATATATTGGAGACTGTAATTCTCCATGTTCTACCTTTATAAATCTATTTTTTTAATTATACCGAAATTGAGTTCAGCGACGACCCAGAGTATAACCAGTCCCAGGAAAGCGATTAGTAACAGGTACCATGGGTAATTCATCAAAATCAACAGATGGCAAAGGTGCCATAGAAGCAATTGGCTCCTCAGGCATATCTAGTGGCCTGTCAATTTCTACTGCAAGCTCACTTCCTCTGATACAAATTGGGTTCATATTAAACGTATCAATAATATTTACCAGTAGATTTGAACCATTTACATACAAAGGAATCGTCATACCTGAAACCAGTGTTGTATAATGTTCAAAGGCATCGCGTATGGCTGCTACTGGGTCATCTAGTGTCGTGTACTCAGAAGTATGTGCCTGAATGCGAATCTTCAGACCCATACGTGACTCCGTAAAGATTTCGACTAAAACAGAATTACCGCATTCAACTTCAAGAAATTGACATAGCCAGCTAGGCATCAATATGCTATCATTATCCTCAGAATGAACGCCACTAATCGTAGCATAAGCGCTTACACCATCATTAGTAAGCTTCAATATAACAATTTCATCTGAATCAGTTCGATTAAAGTGTCTGAAATAATGGGATGAAACATAGATTCCATCGCTACACTCACGTTGTCCGATTTCCGACTCAAGAAGCGTACTATGAAAGCATAGTGGCCAAGCATTCAACTGTACATCAGATATACGATTGTTCATTTTAAAATATAATAGTAAATGTTTTCGGCTTCAATTTTATAACTACGTAATATGCAAGATGATAAATACAGTATATGAAAAATCTCCTGAAAAACCAAATGATGATTCAATAGCAATAACTATAAATGACAATCTCTACAAAGATGAGGAAGATAACGAATCGTTAAAACCCAAACCAATGGATGATTCACCTGGTAAAGATACAGTAATATCAATTGTCGATTTTACAGCAGAACCAGACAATCTAATTGATTTAGATAATAAATCAGTAACACCTATCAAAACTCAAAATGTTGAGTTGACGCGTTTATTCAGAGCTTTACCAGGATTAACTCCTGTACAGATACGCATTCTTGAACTACGGTACTTGAATCTACTGAATATCTATGAAAAAAGGATACGGTATATAGATTTTTTTCACCATTTTACACGTTCATTTATCTCTCTTGGTTCGGTAGCAGTTCCGGCCTTACTTTCGATTCAATCCCCGACGTCACCATCTTCAGTTGGTTTATATTGGGCAACCTGGATACTAAGTCTATCTGTAACTTGTTTACATAATTTTGTCACTATTTTCAGATTTGAGAAAAAATACTTTGGATTACATGCAACATATGAAAAATTACAAAGTGAAGGTTGGTACTATTTACAATTAAGTGGACGCTATTCTGGTATAAATGGATTTCCACACAATCCACCCCATCGTATAAAGCCAACCCATCAGAATCAGTTCAGTCTTTTTGTGCATACAATTGAGAAAATACAAAATAAACAAATTTCGGATGAATACAATGGAAAAAGTGAAGAGAAACCGCCAACAGTTATACCTGACCTCACAAATAATCCATCAATCGCCTTATTCAAAAGCCCACAAAAAAATCAAATTTCATATCCAGAATCTATATCAAGTCCAGTTAAAAAAATATAGTCAATAAGTAAGTAGGATAAATGGCAGACACTGAGGAAAAGGCAAAGTGCCAATGTCCTGCTAATTCTGGCAATGATATACCTTGTGAAAAGTATGCAGTCAAAGGTAGTCTATTTTGTAAGAATCATCAAAAGTGCACTCCTGCTCCAGTAAATGGTTATGAACCAAAATATATACCGAATATTTTGAATAAATCATATGCGTATTTAGAAACAAACAATTGTTTTTCATACGCCTTGCGTGGAAATAAGATTGACCCTGAATTGGTGGCACAGTGTAAATCAAAGACTAATTGTAGTGTTAATTTTGAACAACCAGGTGCTGCATCAGGAAAGCGTGGAGCCATGAGAAAGGAAGGTTTACGTACATGTCCTGTTGTAAAAACCCTTACAAAATCAGATTTAGGACCAGATTTTGTCGAAAGTAACTTTTATAAAAAATGTCCTGAGGGTTTCAGTAAGGTTGCTTTAGTTGTAGACAAGGGTACAGATTATCATTGGTATCGTCAGAATCCTGATGGGACCTGGTCACATAAGGATGGTTCAAACCCAGTAAAGAATTTTGATGCTCTTAAGCGTAAAATTTTCAATCCCAAGCAGGCTTCGCGTAATTATGGCGATGACCTGAATTATGATGATTTTTGCGGTTTTTTCTGTGTGAATCGTACCAAGAAACTCCCTCTAAAACAAGGTGGTAAGAAAAAAACTGGTATAAGCCGAAAATTGAAAGGTGGACGCAGAATTACAAGAAAGAATAGACGTATTTCTAATAATGATTAATACTAACGTCTCATACTTATTATGCTTAACATTTTATCAACGAATTTGATAAAATATTAAAAATTGAAAGACCGTTGTCCTAATAAGATAATAGCAAGAGAAGAGAACAGCAAAATGGACTATTTGGATAACCATAGCTTCAATGACCACGTAAATAGCACTATTCCTGACAGCAGATTTGATAGCACGGTTCATGATATTCTAAGAGACAAGGCCTCTGGTTGGAATTTTAACTATTACTCAGATAAGAACACTTCATGGGACTCCGACCTTGTGCATACCAATGATACTATTAATCGGCTAAAGCAGACCATTAAGACAAATGAGACACTTCTTGACAAGTGTAAGCATCAGCTTGCATGCAATCGTCTAGAGCCCAAGGATAAGAATTATGCAAAGCTTAGCGCAAAGCAACAGCAGGACCTAAATCAGGTCTATGCACAGACCATTGATGACCTTACAATCTATAAGAATGAGCTCAATGAGCTCCTACCAGTTCAATCCATGCAGAAGTGGAATCGTTACGTGGACCAGATGAGTAATGCCAATCTTCGAAAGCTTCGCAATAAATATCAGATTGATAGTGACCTTGAGTTTCTTAAGCGTGGTGTTACATGGATTCTTACCTACACGTATAAGCTTATGGATATTGAGCTACCGCCAGAGCCAAGGCCACTGACATGCGGTTGGTAACAACTTATGTGAATTTACTTCTGAAAATCATGATTTCAAAAGTAAATTCTTCCAATTCAGCCTTAAATTCAACCAATCATATTTTTCCCATAATAAGATATACGTAATTCTCTTAACTCTTCTCTAGTTAATTCTGAACTAGGTTTACTAACTAATAAATTATTAGTAAAAGGAAAGTTGGATAAAGTGGACCCAGTCAAGTTGCACATCTTTATCCAATCCGTTTTTTCTAAATTTTGAAAGGTCTTTAAGCAAATTGATAAATCCTTGTCTGTTTTACCTCCCTGATGCCGTGTATAGTCACAATTCGTCATAATAATATATTTAGACCACGGTCCAGTCCGTAAACACATTGCATAAAACGTTGACAGTGCTGTCCACGAAAGTACACTTTTTGCCAAACCCCGCTTTTTATACTTACATTGTACGGCATAGTATTTGTCTCCGTCAGCAACAATTATATCAATTCCCATATCTTGTCGTTTCATCTTCAGTGATTCTAAGACGTCATCAGGTACATCGCATAAGAGCCATACAGTTGTGTATTTACGCACAAATTTCAAATAGAGTACACAGAATTCCTCAAAAATATCCCCACGAATTTTCTTATTATTCCGTGCACGCATTTCAGTCAACGTATGTGCAGGTTGCTCATACCATTTCTGGACCTCAAGAAGAAATTCATCGAATAAGTTAGGTGGTGATTTTAGAAAAATATTATGAAGCAATTTCTGTAATTCTTCTGTATCCATTATTATATAATAGTGCACATTGTTTAGACCTAATTGTCGAGCAAATTTGAATTTCATATAGTATAATTCAGCAATAGCATTATGCTATTCTTTAACTATACAGACACAATATATATAGGTGATGTAGACTTATCTAATTCACCAGAAGAATTCGGTAAAATTCTTCTAAAATTTAAAATTCGGACTGTTTACCTAGTTAACCAGAATTCTGAATTTCATATGAATTTCGAAAATAAATTTTCCCAAATTCAGACAATTAAATTTACAGGTGGGTTTATGTCAGATTCGATAGTTCTTTTCCCACTAAAGACCGAAGAGGACAAACGGTACTTTGAATTTATAACTACACTCAATTTTGAAATTCTAAATTCTAAATTCTAAATTTAGAATAAACAATTTCATTTTCCGAATTTACTGAATAGCCATCCGTAAACTATATAATTCGGTCAACAGGTCGTCAACTGTTGACCGTTGACGGGGGTCCACATGTAAAAGTCCACGTAAAATCCTCATCTGGTCATTGTGATAAAATTTATAAAAATCAGACTCTATAAAAAATGGTACAGCTAACATCAGCATATATAATTTATAAAAATCAAAACCAAAGGTCCACATATCAGATGCCTTTCCCCAACGTCTAAGAAAATCAAGTACATCTGCAGTCCGACCAAGGTCTGTACGTTTTGCAAACGCCAGAAGTTCACTGGAAACTCCAAGATGTGAAGGAAAAACCTCCTCAATCTCTTTTAATATACGTTTCCTATTATATATTTGTTCAACAACCTCCACATTATTACCCTTATGAGCTAATATTCCAGCTACATAATCTAATTCAGGTGCATAATTATCAAAGGTTGGTAGAAAACTCATAGTAATAAGGTCCTTTTCAGCTAAGGTATTCAAATTATATGACAATCCG
>Ga0209189_1001838_pt1 | contig 15438 bp, 14 predicted proteins | sample C_130820_EF_Meta_FD_187308 | JGI IMG/M metagenome (GOLD analysis project Ga0209189, IMG submission 187308) | Freshwater microbial communities from Lake Croche, Canada to study carbon cycling - C_130820_EF_MetaG (SPAdes) (version 3) | ecosystem: Environmental > Aquatic > Freshwater > Lake... | reverse complement strand
AGATATTTTTTATCAATTCTTTTTAATGACTCAAAATCAGTATCTACGTAAATTCCTCCAAATTTATATAAAATTTCATGTCGAGCTAAATTTGATTTCACAACAGGATATTTAGTTTTGATAAATTGTTTATAATTTGCTAGTTCAAGTTTTAAAATTTCTTTTTCATCCCATAAAAAATATTCATAATCCGGATTATTCTTCATCCAACTATTTCTCCACATTTGATACTTTTTGGGGACTTTTCCATTTATCCATATTTGATGAATTTTTTTTGGTACAATTTCTTTTTTATTTTCTGAATTTTTTATAAAGTTTTGATATTGATTTATAATCCAAATCCAATACTCAGAATCTTTCCACTTAATATGAAAGTCATCCGGTAATCGTTGATTTTGAAAAAAGCTTGATTTTAATATTTGCTCTAAAGATTTATATTGATTTTTATTTATTTTCATTAATTTAAAATTATTTAATTATTACAGTTTAATTAAACTTTAGAAGAACATTAAAAAACATTATTTATAACACTAGATATAAAATTCAGGAAAATGATCTTATATTTATGATCTAGAACGTTAAATTTAATCTATTTTAACCATTTTCTCAAATATTTTATTTGACTGGACTAATTCGCTGTAAGTTCCTTGTGCTATTAATTGACCTTTATCTAATAAAAAAATTATATCACAATTTTTAACAATATTTAAACGGTGAGAAATAATAATGACTGTGATTTTTCTCTTTAAGTTTTCTATTGCCTCTATAACTACTTGTTCTGTTAAATTATCTAATGCATTAGTAGCTTCATCTAATATTAATATTTGTGGATTATGATACAAAGCTCTTGCAATTCCAATTCGTTGTTTTTGTCCACCAGAAAGCCTAGCTCCGCGTTCACCTATCACAGTTTCATAACCTTGTGGCAATTCTTGAGTTATAAAATTATGTAAATTAGCATTTTTTGCTGCATTTTCTAATGATTCACGATTAATATCTTTAATATTTACTCCAAAAGCAATATTAGCTGCAACACTATTGTCAGTTAAATAAATTTGTTGAGGAACATAGCCAATACTATTTTGCAAAGTAATTTTATTTTTATTTGTAATTATTTTGTCATCAACATTTATGGTTCCACCATCAGCCTCAAGTAATCCTAAAATTATATCTATTAAAGTCGTCTTACCGCTTCCTGAAGGTCCTATAATTCCTACCTTGCTGAAAATAGGAATGGTTAGACTGATATTTTGTAATGATATTTTTTTAGCGTCTGGATAATTATAAGAAATATTTTTAAGTTTAATAAATTTATTAATCTGCATAAACTTTTGTTCTCTAATTTTCGAATCTTCAGTAAATTTGGAATTCATTAAATCTTTATGTAAAGCGTCTAAATTAGGCGCTATAAAACGCAATTGCGCTAAAGATGTATAAACTTGTTGTAATGCTGGCATTAAACGGTACCCAGCAAAAGTGTAAAGGGCAATGTAAGGTATAATATTTATAATGCTCACATTGTGTGAAATTAAAACTAATATTACAATTATCATCCCTCCAAAAGCAATTCCTTCAATAAAGTAACGCGGGAGATAAGCAGTGCCTTCAAATAAAAATTGAGATCTAACATAAGATTGCATTGGCTTTATAAAACGATTGATATAGGTTTGCTCTAATCCTTTGAATTTTATTTCTTTAATAGCATTAAATGCTTCACCTACTTCCATAAAACGTTCTTTATTAGCTTTTAATCGTTCATTTCCAACTCTATTTAGAAAATTTTTTGTAAAATAAAAAATACTTAAATAAGCTAAACCGAAAACTAAACCCACGCTAATTGCAATTATAAAACTGCTAAAACAAAGCAAAACAAATAACAAAAAAATTACTAACGATTGTGAAAAAATGACTAAAGTTGGCATTAAAGTTCCACCTACAACATGGCTAACTTCGGATAATATATTTCTACCTAAATCAGTGCTGTTTTGCTTTAAGAACCAAACATAAGAGCGATACAAATAACTTTGAATTAAATATTTACTAATGCCAGATTCTAATTTTAATATAAAATTTATTTGATTATAGTTAGTTATAATCCTAAAGATTGAAGAAAGTATTAATAAAACAAAAGTTGTTACTCCAACAATAAAAGTAAATTGTTGAACACCAGAAACCCCCAATAAAGTAAGTGTTTTATAGAAATACGCAAACACATTATTAGTTTCAATTAATTGAGGATTGACCAGTATAGATACGAAAGGAAAAATAGAAGCTACTCCAAGGGTATCCAAAAGTCCTGTAAACAATATTAAAATAAACAAAAAAAAATATTGTTTATTTTTAGTTAGATTTAATAAATCAAATATTTTTTTTACTATTTTCATATAAACTTAAAAAAGTTTTACAACTTTTAATAATATTTTAACGCTATAAAATACTAATATATTTAAAAATTTAATTGCCTTTTATTTTCTGGAATAGTTTAATATTATTTTTGTACCATTTAATTATATCATCAATTTTATCTTCAACTCTTACTTTAGGTTTCCATTTTAATCTTTTAATTTTTTTTATATTTACTGAGTATCTAAAATCATTAAAAAATCTATCTTTTACAAAGTCAGTACTTTGATCAAAATTTTTATTAAATTTTTCAAGAATTAAATGAACTATATCAACTATTTTATACTCAAAATTTGATCCAATATTATAAATTTCATTACTTTTCCAATTATTTATTATTAAAAATATAGCCTTAGAAAAATCATCTACATATAAAAAAGTTCGTTTTTGATTTCCAGATCCGTGTATTAAAATTTTTCTATTATTTAAAATATTATAACAACATATTGGAATTATCTTTTCAGGATATTGTCTTGTGCCAAATATGTTATTTGATCTAACAATATTTATGTCCATTTTAAAACTTTTTTTATAACCATTTATGATCATCTCTGCTGCTGCTTTAGTACTAGCATAAGGATTTGTTGGGTTTAAAGAATTATTTTCTACAAAACTACCTCTATATATCTCTCCATAAACTTCATCCGTGCTCACATGAATAATTCTTTTTACTTTATTTATTCTACAAGCATCTAAAACATTTCTTGTTCCTTGAACATTTGTGCTTATAAATTTTTTTACAGAATTAAAAGATCGATCAACATGACTCTCTGCGGCTAAATGAATCAATAAATCAGTCTTAAATGTTAATTTTAATAATAAATTAGAATTATTTATATCACCAACTACAATTTTAACTCTTTTATGATTACTAATATTTTTTAAATATTTTTTATTTGCTGCGTAAGTTAATTTGTCTAATATAATAAATTGAGTTTTTTTAAATTTTTTAAAAAGAAAATCTGTTAAATGCGATCCAATAAACCCACATCCGCCTGTTATTACAATTTTATCCATTTCTAAGAGTTTTTCCCATATTAAAAGAATAATTGATAATTTGTTTTAATGATATATGAATATTAGTTTTTGCATACAATTTTCTATTGCTCATAAAAAAACTTTCGTCATTTATCTTTTTACTTGAGTATAAAAATTTTCCCTTTCCGTATCCTTCGATAATTTTTTTAACAATATCTTCAACCCTGATTTTTATTCCTGAACAAAAATTAAAAGTTCCAACAGTGTTGCTTAATATTAACTTATCTAAAGAGTTTGAAAAGAAATCTGGTGTAATAAAGTCTTTAAATGTCGAGGGTTTAAAATTTAATATTATTTTATTTTTTTTCTTAAGACTTTGTAAAACAGTATAAAAAAAAAGCTTTTTTTTTATTTTTATATCGTTATACAAAATATTAGAAACTCTTAATATTAAATGTCGAAAAGGTAATATTTTTTTTATATTTCTCTCTATTTTTAATTTATTTTTACCATAATTAGTGAATGGTTTTAAAATTTTTTCTTTTTCGCTTAACTTTTTTTTAAAATTTGAATAAACAAATCTAGTAGAAATCATAATATAAATAATTGAATAAACTTTAATTTTTTTAATCAATCTACTGTCAAAATCAAATTTTTTTTTATACTTCTTTTTTTTTAAAATAGGGTTAAAAGAAAAATTTAAAATATGAGTATAATTACTAAAATTAATCTTTTTTAGATCATTTCTTGAATATATAGAAAATTTTTTTAACTTTGTATTAGCTAAAAAAATTCTGCATAATAAACTATTTTTTCCTATAATTAGTACATTAACTTTTTTTTCTAAAGCTAATTTCATTTAATAAAATATCTTTAACAATTTATTTTGATTTCAAAACTAAGGATTCAAAAAAAATAAAAATTATTGAAATAAAAAAACCATTTAACAATCCATAAAAAAAATATTTTATTATACTTTCCGGTTTTGTTATAAAAAATACTTTATCTAAAATTGGATTATATTGAAAATTTTCCGAATTTACAGTTGATAATATAATTTTTAAATTTTCTATTTCATTAAGGTCTAAATTATTTTTTTTATTCTCTAACTGATTTATTCTAAATAAAAAATTAAATTTTAGATTATTAACAAAATTATCAATTGAAATGTCTCTGGCAAAATAAATATATTCACTGAAAAATTTGTTGGCAGAATTAAAACTTCCTGGGAAATTTATTGCATATTCTTGATTAGAATAATTTTCGGAATTTTTTAATTTTTTAAATTCAATCGAAAATTTATACTTTTTTAAAATTAAGATATCTTCTTCACTTAGTTTACCTTTAGACACAGATATATCTACAAATCTTAAAAAGTTGCTTTTTTATTCTATATTTTTTTTAAAATCGTTATAAAAATCATCACTAAGATTTATTTCCTTTTTAAAATCGACTGGATATAAAAAATTAGTATATATATCAAATTTTTGTCTCAATGGTTTTTCTATTTCAATTTTGGCAATAACTGAATTTACCGAATCGTTAAATTTTAAATTGTAAATAAAAAATAAAATTGCAGTTATTAAACTAATAGTAATAATAAAATTGATTTTTTTTAATAATATTAAGATAAAATAGTCACTTTTATCTTCGCTTATATAAAAGGGTTTTTTTTTCACAATATAATTTCTATAGTTTTAATAATAAATAGTATTGCATAATTAAAAATTTTTAATTTTTTTTGCTTTTTTTGGAATAAGGAACTGAATATATTTACCATCTTGTAAATACAAACTTTTATACAAAAAAAAATTCTTTTCGAATTTATGATTTATAGTTCTTTCATTATTTGAAAGATAAAATATAATAATATCATTACAATCTTGACGTGAATTATATAAATTTTTAAATTCAGGTATTTGAGAGTAAAATTTTTCAACAGCCAACTCGTAATAAGTTCCTATTTGATAACTTTGAGTTTCGCTTAAAAAAGAAAGCATTGGTATAAAAGTATAATTGAAGTTTCTATTTATTATATAGTGGCTTTTTATGTCAATAATTATGTCAGAAAATTCTTGATAAAGATTTGCTATATGTTTCGGTAATTTTATAAAACGAAAATATACTAAATCAGAATAAACATAATTTGTTTTTAATTTGAATGAATTGTTTATATAATAACCCCAAGATAACACTAATACAAAAATAAAAAAATACAGACATTTTTTAAACATTTTATTATTTCTCATATAAAAAATTATATTGATAAAACCAATAACTACACTTGTACTCAATCTGAATACATCTATAGAATGAACAATTTGGGATAACATTAATAAACTTAATATTGCTATATAAAATATCCTCTCATTAAAATTTTTTTTAATAAAAAAAAATAATAAAATATAAATATTAAAAAAAATTATTATTAAATAAAAAAAAGATTTTAAATTTTTTGCTAAGAAAAAATCTTTGTAAGGCTTAATTAATTGAAATAAAACAGAAAAAAAAGAAGTGCCATCTCTAACAAAAGAAAAAACGTATTTAAAGGAATCTTCTGTTAGATTAAAAGTCTCATAAGACCAATAAATAAAAATTTTATTATAAACTAAATAAAAAAAAAAAATTGTAATAGGAAAAATAAATCCTATTAATAAAAAAAAGGGTTGATGTTTAATAAAAAAATTTTTTTTTATTAAAAAGTATTTTGTTGAAATTATAATTAATATACAACTGAATAATGGTACAAAATAAGTCTGTCTACTTAAACAGGCTAATGACCAAAAAAGACCAGTTAAAAAAAGATTTTTTTTAAGAAAGTCTTGTTTAGTAATATAATAGATTCCAATTAAAGCAAAAAAATATGCAATATAATTCGACCAAGGTAGTTCAATATATGGGTGTACTAAAAAAATTATTATAATAGATAATATTGATTGTTCCTTTTCGATTTTCAAATTTTTTAAGATTAAAAAAAAAATAGGAAAAGTTAGAGCATAGATAATGCCTGTGACAATCGAGACAGACAATACATATTTACCAAAAAATATTAATGAAAATGCATCCAAAACTGTGGTTATATATCCGTACATTATAAATACTTCTTTGTATGGAATTAATCCTGATAATAATTGATTAGCTTCTACAAACATTTTTTCTCGATGAAGCATATCATTATAAAACGTGCTGCAATAAATAGACAAAAGTAGAGATGAAATAAAAATGATAGTCAAAAATATTTTTGAATATTTAAACAAATGCTTTAATCTTATGCTAAGATGTAAAAATAAATTATTAAATTGCACAAATTTTTTATGTTTATTTTTCTTTAGATTATGCCATATCTTTTAAAATGTATCTTGTTATCTTTAAAAATTTTAGGCACATTTAGGTAAAATAAAATTGTTTTTTTTAAACAATGATTAAAATTTTTATTTGGTTTCCAGCCAATTTTTAAAATTTTTTTATTTGAAGATGCATATTTTTTATCATGACCGGGTCTTTCCTCAACATATTTTATATTTAGAGGTATTTTCTTTTTTAATTTAGACAATATTTTATAAATTTTTTTAATTAACGATATATTTGAGATAATGTGTCTAGTCGAAATATTATATATTTCACCTGAGACTCCTTTGTTAATCACTCTATTAATAGCCTTAACGGTATCCTCTACAAATATCCATTCTCTCATATTATTTCCATCTCCATACAACTCTACTGGCTTATTAGATAAAATTAAATTTATAGATTTGGGAATTAGTTTTTCAGGATATTGATAAAAACCAAAATTATTACATGGATTTAGAATAACTGCATTAATATTGTAAGTTCTAATAAAAGCTTGTACTAAATTTATCTGTGCTGCTTTACTTGCAGAGTAAGGATTGCTAGTTAAATATCTCGATTCTTCCGTAAATATCTTTTTTGAATTTAAATTCAAATCACCATAAACTTCGTCCGTTCCTACATGAATTAGTTTTATTTGATTTTTTCTACTGCTTTTATTAATTGCTAATAATAAGTTTAAAGTAGAATTGACATTTGAAGTATATATTTTTTTTGGATTTTCTATTGATTTATCAACATGTGACTCCGAAGCTAAATTAATAATTACTCGAGGTTTAAATTTTTCTATAACTGTTAATATTTGAAAATTACTCTGTGATTTAGATAAATCAATTCTTTTATATTGATAATTTTTATTTTTATAGTTAATTAACTTTTTATTAGATGAATCTCCATTCTTATCTAAATTAAAAATTTTATATTTTGACTTTAATAAATTTAAAACTAAATTAGTACCAATAAACCCCAATCCCCCTGTAACAATAATTTTTTTATTAACCATTTATTTAAACAATATAGTATAACTTTATTTTATTTAAATGAAAAACAATGGAATAATTCTGGCTGGTGGCAGCGGAACAAGAATGTACCCTGTAACACATTATATAAATAAGCATTTATTGCCCGTTTATAATAAGCCAATGATTTTTTATTCATTATCTATTTTACTTTATGCAGGTATAAAAAATATTCTATTAATTTCTTCAAAAGATCATATTTCTAGTTTTGAAAAACTACTAACACCAGTTGCTCAAAGAAATAAAATTAAAATTATTTATAAAATTCAAGAAAACTTAAAAGGTGGTATTGCTGAAAGTTTAACAATCGGAAAAGATTTTGTTAAAAAAAGTAATAAAACAGTACTTATTTTGGGCGATAATTTTTTTTATGGTCGAGCAATGCCTAATATACTTAGGAAAACCTTATCTAAAAAAACTACAAAAGCTCATATTTTTTTATGTCCGGTCAACAATCCTAAAGATTTTGGAATAGCTTACATAAAAAATAATAAAATAATTAAAATAATGGAAAAACCTAAAAACAAAATTAGTAATTTAGCGGTGACCGGGATGTATATTTACAACAGCAAACATTTAGAATACTGCGATAAACTTATAAGATCAAAAAGAGGTGAGTTGGAGATCACATCTCTAAATAATATTTGCCTAAAAAAAAATGAATTATCATATACTTATTTAGGGAGAGGAATAACATGGTTTGATATGGGAACTTATGAAAATTTATTTGAGTGCTCAGAATTTATTAAATTGATAGAAAGTAAACAAGGATTAACAATTGCAGATATATAAGACCTATAATTAATATTATTAAAAGGTATATCTCTAATTCCTTTTTTTGCATTAAAGTTGAAAGTTAATTAGACTTGGTTATGATTTAATATAAATTTAATTTTTCCAATGATAAATTTTATTAAAATAAAAAAAATAATAGATAAAAGAGGCACTTTTATTCCAATTGAGTATAACAAATTACCATTTAAAATTAAAAGAACCTACATATTTAATAAAATGTAATTATGAAATCAAATAAATTGCCAAAATTGCTTAAATTTGAGAGTGCAAATAATGGGAGTATTTTGTTTTATCAAAATAAATATTTTTTAAAAAAAACGAAAAGAATTTTTATTATCAATCAAAAAAATTATACAATAAGAGGCAATCATGCTCATAGAAAAGCTTTTCAATTTTTAATTGCTGTAAATAAAAAAATATCTTTTACGCTTTATAATGGAAAAATAAAAAAAAAATATAATCTAGACAAAATTAAAAATTCAATATTAATTCCTCCGATGATTTGGTTAGAAAAACTTCAAATACCTATAAACGGCATTTTGTTAGTTATTACAAATGAATATTATAATGAAAATGAATATATAAGAGACATTAAAGATTATGAAAATACCATTAAATAGTCTTAACTTTAAACTAAATAAATACGAAAATAAAATTAAAAAAAAATTTAGTGAAATTTATAAAATTAAAATATTTATAAAAGGAAAAAACGTTAAAGAATTTGAAAAAAGATTATCAAAATTATTCCGTACAAAATATGCTATTGGCTGTGGTAACGGTACAGATGCTATAAGGATTGGTTTAAGTGCTTTAGGTATTAAAAAAAATGATCTCGTGGCGACAGCCGCAAATGCCGGTGGATATTCTACAATTGCTATCAAAAGTTTAGGAGCTAGACCGGTATATTATGACACTATTGAAAATCATCCAAATACATCTCTAGAACTCATAAAAAAAATTAAAAAAAAAATAAAGGCGATAATCATAACTCACCTTTACGGAGCAGCATGTCAAGATATAGAATTAATAGCTAAATTCTGTAAAAAAAAAAATATTTGTATGATAGAGGATTGTGCACAATCAATCGGTGTAAAACTAAAAAATAAATATCTTGGTACATTTGGTGATATTTCTACTACTAGTTTTTATCCAACAAAAAATCTAGGAGCATTAGGCGATGGTGGCGCCATAATAACTAACTCCAAAAAATACTATATAAATTCTATAAAACTAAGAGAGTATGGATGGAATAAAAAATATTTTTCACAATTAGATAATGGACAAAATAGTAGACTAGATGAAATTCAGGCTGGATTTTTAAACATATTTATTAGTGGATTGTTAAAAGAGAATGAAAAAAGATTAAAAATTGCAAAAATTTTTAATAATGAAATTAATAATAAAAAAATTAAAAAAATTAATTTTAATTTTAAATCATATAATGCACATATATATGCAATTTTATCAAAAAATAGAAACTTATTAAAAAAATATCTAAACGAAAAAGGAGTGCATACAGAAATACATTATCCAATAGGTGATAATAAACAAATTATAAATAAGAATAAAAATATTAAATTATTTAATACTGACAAATTTATAAATAAGGTTTTAACGATTCCTTGTTATATAGGTTTAAAAAAAAAAGAAATAAAAAGAATTATTAAATTAATTAACAACTTTTAATTAGTAATAACATTATATGATTAGATCAAATAATTGTTATTGTAAAAAATTATATAGAGTGGTGAATAATTTATAGCATAACGAATTTAACAAGCATATTATTTATTATGTTTTTTAGGGATTAAAAATAGCTAGATTATATATTTACGGAATTATAAAAACTCTAAATCTCTCGTTTACTATATTTACAAATTCTATGTTTCAATAAAATCAATAATTGCTTCTTCAGTTTTACTAATCCTATTTAAAATTTTGTACATCTGCATCGATAATATTCCTATTAATGAAATAAACATTCCGAAAAAAACTGTTATATATAAAAATAATGTGACAAATCCGCCTGCTTTATATCCTTGAAAAATTGTAAAATACAATAAAACTATTGAATAAATTGAGCTAGAAATAAAAATTATTAATCCTAAATATAAAATTAATTTTGAAATTCTAAAAGACGAATAAGCCAATAATATTTCGAAACTTGCATTTATTTTTTTTAGAAAAGACCACTGGCTTTTACCCGCTTGTCTTTTTAGTCTATGATATTTTACAACTGAATAAGAAAAGCCTAGACTCATCAGATGAATTGGAAAATATATATCTCTATCACTATTTATAAAATGTTTAGTAATTTTCTTGTCTATCATAAATAGATCAAAGCCATTTTTAGGATAATTTTTATTAACTAATAGCCTTAAAAAAAAATAAAAAACTTTTGAAAAAAAAACAGAAATTACTGGGTCATCTCTAGAATTTCTTTCTGCAATGATAATTTTTTCTCCTTTTAACCATTTGTCAATCAATTCTATCAGTAATTCCGGCGGATCTTGAAGATCAGCAACTAAAGCAGTATGAGCATCCCCTGTAGAATATTTAAAACCAGTTTTAGCCGCTAAGTTAGGTCCATAATTCTTATTTAAACTAATAATTACTAAATCATTTCTAATTTTTTTTTTTATATCTCTAATTACATCTAACGAATTATCTAACGAACTATCATTAACAACAATAATCTCAAATTTTATTTGATTTATTATTATCTTTTTTTCTACAAGATTTATTCTACTAATTAATTCTAAAAGTGAATCTTGATTATTGTAAACTGGAATAATTATCGAAATTTTTTTCATAATAAAAATTCAATTTTATTAGAACTAAAATAAAACTCTAACTTATTCATCAGTTTATCATCTAGAGTTGTTATAAATTAATTTTTAAATCTTTTTTTTCATAACTACAAAGCTCACATTTGCGCATAACGAAGGATCTATTTTTTCTGCAAACTTATTTAAAGCAAATAACAACTTATTAGAAAAATTAATCATCATAGAGTTAGGTAAAAATTTTACAAAAAAACCTTTAATTTCTTTTATCTGCATACCTGATTTTTTTAAATCTAATTTCATTCTATTTACAGAATATACTCTTTTATGACCTACAATATGGTCCCTTTTTGACAAACTATCTAATTTTTTTTGCAACTTCATAATAACAGCTAATTGCCTGTGATAAGAACTTCTAATCGGAACATGAATAATACAAATACTTTTTTTATGCATCCATGTGCTAATTTTTTTTAATATTTTAACTGGATTATCAACATGTTCCAATATATGGGAAGCTAATATGACGTCATAATTTTTTTTGGGAAAAAATTCTTCGAACATTGTATTAATAACTTTTATTTTTTTGAATTTTTTTTTTGCTTTGTTTGCTAATAAAGAAGATCCTTCGATCAAATCAATTTTACTACTACTTTTTGATAAATGACCAGTTAAGATACCATCACCAAATCCCATCTCGAGAATTTTTTTATTATAAGTATATTTTAACAACCATTTTGCATAATAATTTTGATTAAAATTTTCTATATGCATATCATTTAATTTTGCGCTTAAATGATATTCTTTTGCAATCTTCTCTAAATTACTTTTTTTCATATTTAATACCTTGTATCACCTGGTCATTAAATGAGTATTTATAAAAACCTGCAGAAGGTCCAATTATATTCTTTTTATATAAAAAAACCTTCATTTTTTTATAATTGTAATTATAATTTTTACTATTCATTAAAGTTGGTTTTAACAGTGCTTTATTATAAATTCTCAATTCGTGTTGTATATCTTTTATGCATTTAAATATTGATAACTTATTTAAGTGATTAAGTAATAATTTTTCAATTTTAATCTTTTTTTTATTTAAACGATTTAAATAATCGATGTTAAATTCAACAGATAACTTTACTTCATTATTATTTTTTTCAACAGAACTTTGATTAGTAATTCTATAAAAACTTATATCCTTATCAATGAAGTTAATAATTGAAAAATTTTTTAGAAGATTAGATTTTTTTGTTATTAAATAAAAAATACCAATAGATGCTTTTTCAAAATTTTGATTTAAGAAAATATTTTTTATATACAGAAAATCATTTTGATCTCCTCCAAATATAAAATTTTTTAATGGAACTACATGATTCCTAAATTTAATTACTTTATTTTTCAAAAAGAAATTATAATTTTTCTGATCATTTATATAAATAATTTTTATATTTTTGACTTTGCAAATTTTCTTTAAAATATTGCTTGTAACACTTGTGGCTACATCGCTTAAAGAATATTCAAAATTTATCGCTTTAATAGATTTTTTTTTTATAAAAAGATTACTTATAGTCTCAGGCCAAAATAATGGAAGCCAACAAGCTCTATGAAACTTTGCAATAATTTTTTTTGTACTGTCATTAAATACTTTTTGGCAAAATTGTTCAATAAATAAACGATGGAATGTAGCGCCATGATTAGCAATTGAAACAGTATTAAAACTTATTTTGTGAAATTTGCTGGATTTTCTTTTTTGACTAGCATGAATATTTTGTGATTTTAACTTTTTTATATTTATTTTTGATACTTCGCTAAATATTTTTTTTCCATGTATGTCTTTTTTTAAAAATTCTAAATTATTACTAATAAGATAATCGTTATAGAAGTTCTTATTATAATAAAAAAGTACTGGTTGAATTTTTACAGTTTTAATAAAAGTATTGATAAAATTTCTTATTTTAGAAGAATATAATTGTGTATTAGAAAATTTTTTTAAATCATAAAATTTTGGATTTAAAGAATTTTCTTTTGTAAATCCATCAAATTCAAATAAAAACATTCCTGGATCAAATTTTTTATTTTTTATTATAGGTGTATTAAAATGACCACCCCAAGATTTTTTTGGGTTAATTAAATATATTTTTCTTTTTTTATTTACCGACAATACATATGTCGAAATCAGTGATGCTAATGAATTTCCAAAAATTAAAAAAACTTCGTTATCTTTTTTTAACATTTATGTAAATTTCGGCTCCGAAATTTGGTACATATTTAATTACTTTACTTAATCCAATTAAGACTTTTTTTGGTAAAATTTTATTTTTAAAAATATTATACATTTGTTTATGCGTAAAAGGTTTAAAAAAAAATGATCCTTTTGAAATAACTTTAAAGTGATATTTTTTTATCGTAGCAGTCAATTTTTCAAGATTATATATTCTGAACTGTTGCATTTTTTTTTGAGTCAACGATCTTTGAGTAATCGACTTAATCATACTGCTTTCATAAGCGATTAACCTATGAAAAGAATTTGAATTAGGAACATTTATATGAACTATGGTTTTTTTATTACAATACTTTTGTAAAGAGTTCATAAAATTTTTTTCGCTAGAAACTTCATGCAGTACACTAGAGCATATTACAAAATCGAATACATTTTTTTTATTAATTAAATCATGAGCATTTTCTAAATAAGAATTAATTAAAGTAACTTTTTTATTTTTTTTGAATAATTTTAAATTTTTTTTTATAAAATATTTAGATGGTTCAATTATTGTAAAATTGGAAAAGTTTTTATAATAATAAGCTACACTTGTATTTCCGCAGCCTATCTCTAAGATTCTTTTAGGTTTAAATTTTTTTAATTGCGAAATTAATATATTTCTCCTAATTTTTATTAAAATATTTTCAAAAGTTAAATTATTATAATTACGATAGTATTTAGTATTGTTTCTTCTAATTTTCATTGCAAACTAAATTTATTTTTAGAGATTCTATATATCCAATTCTATTTTTAAATCTGACAAGACCATGATTAGGTATGCTTGATACGGACGAAGTGCCAACATCTATAATTTCTATTTCTTTATTTTTTGAATAATCATAAATAGATTTCGATAAATAAACAACTGGGCTATCGCTTTTAAAAGCCGGCAACTCTCCCCAGTAAAAAACATAAAGTATCTCTTTATTTATTCGAATACAATAAGCTGCTGCTATTATTATATCGTTGTTAATAACAGAAAAAATTTTAATATTCTTAATGAATTCTTTTGTAAAATTTTTGAAGTCCTCTAAATTCATTGATATACTGTTACCTTTTGATCTTCTGTTTATTTCAAGAACATTATAAAATTCGTCAATTTTAGAAAAATCATCTTCTTTAATAGTAAATTTTTTTTCTGCTATTTTTAACTTTTTTAAATTACCTTTGCTTAAAAATAATTCATATTTTTCATCAGAAACTTTTAAATGATGATTAATTTCAAAATTAGAAAGTTTAAAATTATTTCTCAAAAAAATATTAAGAAGCTTTGAGATGCCACTTAAGTTGTGAATTAATGGTGGTAATTTAATATAAATCTTTTCAAATTTATTTTTGGTTTTAATATAAGCATTACAGTTAATTATGAAATGCTCTAAAATTTCTAGGTCAAGGTCTTCATCAAAATATACTCCACTATAGGTTCCTTTTAAAGGAGAGTAATAATTATTTTTACTAAAATATAAAGGAAATATACCCATGACTTTATTTTTATTTATTTGTAAGAGTTCAAAATAAAAATCTAGATTTGACTGAGAATAATAATTAAAAAACTCTTTGGAGAAAAAAAATTGATCAGAAATTTTTTTTGAAAAACTATTAATTAATATTTTATAATCTTTATTGATATTAATTACATCTTTTTGTTTTTCCATTAATTAATATTAACTATCTCTTAAAAAAAATTTAGTTTTTTTTAACATTATAATTTGTATCAAAAATTTTTTCAGTGCATAAATCAAGCCAATTGAGCTATTAGTAACGGTAAGCTTAACGTGTTACCACGCTTCCACACCCGTCCTATCAACGTCGTAGTCTACGACGGCTCTATAGGAAGAACTAGTTTTGA
>Ga0209189_1001837_pt1 | contig 15443 bp, 14 predicted proteins | sample C_130820_EF_Meta_FD_187308 | JGI IMG/M metagenome (GOLD analysis project Ga0209189, IMG submission 187308) | Freshwater microbial communities from Lake Croche, Canada to study carbon cycling - C_130820_EF_MetaG (SPAdes) (version 3) | ecosystem: Environmental > Aquatic > Freshwater > Lake... | reverse complement strand
GTACACTCTTTATTATCTTTTATTTGGATATTTTCTTTATAGTTGAGATTTAAGGAGGAGTTGTCCACGCTAATTGTATGTTTTTTATCATCATATGTACACGAAATCCACTTGTGTATGTTGGGAATATACATTGTCATTTTTTCGACTGCGTTTGGAAGGATTTTATGTACTTCTTGTGCAATAAATCCTATTTCTTCTTGAAGAGGTGTTTCAATTTTTTTATAGGAGGTCACACGCAATGCTTTTATTTGATCCAATGCGAGAGATGAGTCATATGTCTGGATGTCGGTTTTGATACGTTGGTCGGACGACTGGATAAAACCAGATCCAGCATGGATGTGATGTTTCGCAGCGATAGTAATCTTTTTTTTAACATAGATGCTTATATGACAAAAATTATCTTCATTTACAAGCTCCAAATAATTTTGAAATGGATCTTGTGTAATGACACCCGACATATCTTTGAAATAGTGCATATTATCAGCCGAGCCTGGACGAGTAATCGGGATAACTCCTGCTTTACTAAAACTTTCTATAGTTGATGTACTATACGGATTATACGTATGAAAGTCATCAAAGGTCTTGAATATAATATTTATTTTGGCCAATCCAGCGTATGCAGTAAAGTCAGATGGATTAGGTGGTTGCAATCCACAAAAAAGTTGTTCACTAATGATAACGTTTTTAGTATTGATAGAACTGGGTGAAATGTCTATAGAATTTATGGATACTTGGTTGTCTTGTGTACCAATGAGTCGTGCCATACTTATAAATGATTGTGATGTATCTGAAATGGCATAAGTCATTATTTTATTGTATGAAACTTTTTCTAAAATCGAAAAATTTATTTTATAAAATTCTTTAAAATAAGAACGGTAAAATGCAATCTGAAAGTCGATACCATTATTTAAACGACGTCAACTACTTTTTCAAGTATAGCGAGGAGGTCGTTGCCACTATTACCAATGTCGTTATTCCGTATGTAAGTCAGTTTGAATACTATTCGGACGAAAATCATTTTAATAGGATTATTCAGATCTTGCTTGAAGCGGATCAGACTTATGAAGACATTTACTACTCGCTTGGTGTTTATTTGCTTTCGCAGACGGAAGAGGTGGAAGAAAAAATGAATACGGTGCGCACGATTTTGTACAATTTGCAACGCGCGAACGAGGCCGTTGCCCAACGTGTGTTGAATATCATGAATGTGCTTATTCCACCGGCAGCACGGGCAGACGCTGTTGGAGACGCTGTTAGCCAGCAAGAGTTGCAACAAATGCAAGATTTCAAGCGAATTGTTCCCGATGAAGAATTGGCGAAATTGCAGGTTGTTGTGTTTTCTGAATTACAGACGGATGAAAAAAGTTGTTCGATTTGCTTGGACGAGTTTTTAGCGGAATCCCAGTTGTATACTATTCCGTGCAAGCATCTTTTTCATAAAGAGTGTCTTACGGATTGGGTTGCTGAAAATTACAAGTGTCCTGTGTGTCGCGGCGAAATTGCCAAATATAAAGTAGATTTCGAGGAGATCTTTGCGGAGCAAAATGAGGATCAAAATGAGGAGCCCTTTGAGGAGCAGGATGCGGAGCCCTTTGAGGAGCCCTTTGCGGAGCCTATACAAGAAGATCATGGTGATTTTGTGCTTCATGTTTACAACGTTGATGAAAATAATGTTATTTATAATATTGTGATTAATGATGAGGCGCTTGACCGAGATGACGAAGAGGAAGTCGACGCTAGCGAACAACTTGCTCACGAAGACCCGCGCGAAGACGCTATCGAAGCCTTTCACGAAGACCCGCGCGAAGACGCTATCGAAGACGCTCACGAACAGCCAAACTATTGTGTAATAGATCGGTCGCATGGCCTTGCGACGCAGTTTTGCCAGCAGTGTAATATGCATCTTTGTGTGGAGTGCGACACGGACGGACACATGTATGCAAATATGCGATATCATCAACGCGTGCAAATTGAGTTGGAAAGCGAGGACGAAGATGACGAAGACATTGAAGAAGATGCTGAAGAAAATATTGAAGAAAACGAGAAAGAAATTGAAGAAAAAAATGAAGAAAACTTTGAAGAATTTACAGAAAATGAAGAAAAATAAAATATATTTTGGGGTTCGGCCTTTTCTAAAGGGTGATCTGATTTGGGGTTTGGCCTTTTCTAAAGGGTGATCTGATTTGGGGTTTGGCCTTTTCTAAAGGCTGATCTGATTTGGGGTTCGGCCTTTTCTAAAGGCTGATCTGATTTGGGGTTCGGCCTTTTCTAAAGGCTGATTTTTTGTGAAAAAGGGGTGAAAAAGCGGTAATTTATATTTATATTAAATATAAATGAGAAAAATTCCGGATAACATGGATTCGCCGATTGACAATGGCATGATTGCCCTCGCCGACGCCCTTTGTCCGTTCTTTAAAAGCACTGGTCATACGCCTAATATAATCACAACTTATTCGCTTATCACGGGAGTCCTTTCTGTGATTTGCCTGTACAACGGCTACCCGATAGCATTTGGTATATTATATACCATTTCATACTTTTTTGATTGTATGGACGGACATTTCGCGCGAAAGTATAATATGACAAGCAAAGGCGGCGACTTGTATGACCACATCAAAGACATCAGCGTCTATATCCTTTTGATTTACGTCGTCTATGTAAAATATAGCAAGGTGATCCGAATAACGGATTTTGTAATTATTTTTCTTGCTGTGTTTGTGAGTTGCGTGCATATGGGATGCCAACAAAAACAGCTTGATAAAGAAAAGGACGATGAGACACTTGACAATGCAAAAATTTTATGCCCCGACAAGCGTATGATTTATTATACGCGATGGATGGGGATGGGGACATTGATGTTGATAACAATTGTGATGATTTTGTATATTCACTACAGATGCAATGCGTATATGGGGGCGACGGGAAATTTAAGTTGCAAGGCTATCAGCCTTTAAAAAAGGCCGAACCCCAAATCAGCCTTTGGAAAAGGCCGAACCCCAAATCAGCCTTTAAAAAAGGCCGAACCCCAAATCAGCCTTTAAAAAAGGCCGAACCCCAAATCAGCCTTTGGAAAAGGCCGAACCCCAAAATCAGATCAGCCTTTAGAAAAGGCCGAACCCCAAAAGGCATATAATATTTTGATATATTTTTATATATCAAAAAAGTTGCCCATTACGTGAATCGAACACGTGATCTTCAATTTACAAGATTGACGCCTTGCCACTTGGCCAAACGGGCTTCTATATTTTTGCACCCTTTTAAATGACAATTAAAAATATCTTAATCACGTTTTTAATTGTCATTTAAAAGCGTAAAATTATATATAGTTGGGGCGTGTCATCTAGTGGTAGGATTTAGATCTTATAAGTCTAAGACGGCAGTTCGATCCTGCCCATGCCCAACTAAATTTATGTAAAAAACATAAATTTAGATTTAATAAAATAAATTATTTATCAATAAAGAGAGAATGAGTCTCAACTATTATGTTCTTAAATTTAGAAATATTTCAAAAACATTCAAGGTATTTAATATCCCAAAATTAAAACAAAATTTATTAGACATTGAATATGCATCTTTTCCAGATGTAAAAACATTAAATTATTACCCATACACCGACGACATTGATATTACTTTATTTAGTGTTGCGAATGATCGTTATTTTGTCTTGCGATCAAGAATAATTAAATTTAACAAGCCTTATAAAACTAGCACAGGCGCAGATTCAGTAAAATATGTGTACAGAATGCAAGAAAAGTTTCCAATAAAAAATTAGAAAATCTAGATTGCCTTAAACCAGTACTAAAGGTTATTTAAAACATATATTTATAAACTAAAATGCGAACAATTGGTGTAGCGATTCCATGTTATATTTATCATTTACAAAAATTGAAAATTTTATTAGACTCAATTCAAGCTCAAACATTAAAACCGACACATGTTGTTGTTAGCTGTTCCTCGACGTTGCCTGATAACAAAGATGTCAATGACATTCGTGAAAAATATACGGATTTTAAACTAGATATCATGACTACCAAAGAACGTAAAAATGCCTCCGAAAATCGCAATATTGCATCACGGCATTTACATACAGACATTATTAGTTATATGGACGCAGATGATATAATGCACCCTCAGCGCCTTGAGTTTATAACATCTGCATTTCAGCAAACAGATTGTCAACTTGTTTTACATAGTTATACCAATCGTCTCATCAATGCGTCGTTGTATCCACATGCTGTTTATCATTATGGAAAGCTTGCACCTGCGCCATCTAGGTGTGCTGTACATATCGATGATTATAGACTACCAATTCATCATGGACACTCGTCTATTTTACGAGATGTTTTTAATCGAATCCAATATAGAGAAGAAAGTTCTTTTAACAGAATTCCAGGCGTTCAAGGGTCAGGTGGATGCGAAGATTCTGTATTTTGTAGCGACGTTTTGTTAGATGTTCGCGAAAAAAATGTGTACATTCCACTTGAATTGTCTTTTTATTTTGAAGAAGGGTATACGTTTGTATCCAAAGATGAATAGAAGACGATTCTTACTCGCTTTTTTATATTTTCTTAAAATCGAATTTTGAAATTTAAAGCATTAAACGTTTAAACAAGAAGCAAACCAAGAATTAAATATGTCAAAGTTATCAAAGCAGATCGATTCCATTATTCTCGAATTTTGCGAGACCATTGCTCAAAAGTTTGGATTAAACAAGATGGACGTGTACGCCTTGTGGAGCGATGACCAGGCACCGGTATCCTCTTCCTCTTCGTCTCAATCGTCTGAGAAGGGGGAGAAGACTGATAAAACATCATCTGCTGACGTGTCCGAGATGACACCGGAGAAGGTGTTGACGTGCACAAAAGACTACTTGATGGCGTATTGCAAGTCCAAGGGGTTGAAGCAATCGGGCAAAAAAGAAGAAATCATCCAACGCGTGCTTGATTCGCTAAAGACATCTGGGTCGTCTTCATCCTCTTCATCTTCGTCGGCATCCGCCGCATCGCCTGCTGTCAAGACAAGCACTAGCAAATCCAAGGCGTCGGCACCAACTGCGCCTGTCTTGGCAAGCGTTGCAGAGAAGTCGGGCACATTAGAGATTCGCCGAAACAAGTTTGGCAATGAAGAGCATTTTGAGTCGGGGCTGGTGTTTAATAAGGAGACAAAGATGGTCATCGGCAAACAAAATCCAAATGGAAAACTAGACTCGTTGACGGACAAGGACATTGAAACGTGCAAAAAGTACAAGTTTTTATACAAGCTTCCAGAGAATTTAAGTGTTGACAAGGGGTTGCAAAATGTAAAGGTGGACGAATTGGATGAGGAAGATGAAGAGGAGTTGGACGAAGACGATATTGAGGAAGAGGAGGAGGATTTAGATAACGAGGTGGATTTGGAGGATGACTAGGCGGGATCCCGTTCCCGCGCGACGGGTTTAAATGACACCTGCTTCGCATGCGTGTGCGATGGGTTTAATTTAGAGTTTAAATAAAAAGTGAGTAAAAAAAGTGATATTTATTATTGACATTTAAATCAATAATAAATAAATAAAAGGGAAAGCGAAAGATGTCAGTGACATGTGACCTGTGCGGTGGTCTTGGCAATCAACTTTTTATGATTTTCAACACTATTCGATACGCACGCGAACATAACAAGCTATTCTGGTTTAAATACACGACAAGCTTTCCAAACAATACTACACGCTACCCATACTGGGATACACTCTTTACACACTTGCGCCCCTTTGTAAAAGACCAACCGTATGAGCAAGACACCGTGTATATAAAAGAAGACCATCTTTTTTCAACCCCAAACTCGGTTGTCTTGCAAGGCTACTTTCAACGCCCGCACTATTTTAGGGAATATTATGACACCATTTACAGTTTGATTGGGCTTGATGAAAAAAAACAACATGTGTTAAAAAAAATAGGGTCCGCAGACCTAAACGCGACCAGTCTTCATTTTCGTTTGGGAGATTACAAAAAGTACCAACAATGTCATCCTATTTTAGGCTACGATTATTATAAAAAAAGCATTGAACGAATAGTAAATGATACACAATGCACGCATTTTCTGTATTTTTACGAGGATGAAGATCGTGACTATGTTGAGACGACTATTCAGCGATTAAAAGACGAGTTTAAGGCTACACAACAGCTTGATTTGACGTTTACATCATCAAAACCGTTTGGCTTGGATGATTGGGAAGAGATGTTGCTGATGTCGATGTGCAAGCACCATATTATCGCAAACAGCACGTTTAGTTGGTGGGGAGCATATTTAAACGCAAATGAGTCTAAAAAAGTGATTTATCCAGAAAAATGGTTTGGGTTTACGGAGGATATGTCAGGGCGATTCCCAGAGGAGTGGATTAAATTATAATTTATAAATAACTAACAAAGTATTGTCTACTTTATTGCAATCAGATGGAATAGACAATAAAGTAAATATACAATCTTTATAGATTAATTCCCATTCTTTAATCTTGTTTGCAAATAAATATTCTTCTGTTTTTAATATATCTTCAATGATAAAATATCCTTTTTTTTTTAATTTATGAATGCTATTTTCAAAGAAACATACGTTTGCATCAAATGTATGCAACCCATCTTCAATTATAATATCCATATTATCTTTTAAGCTAGTCTCCTCCCACATTTGCTTAATTATTACAGGGTTTGTTTGATCACAATAAAAGGTTTTAATCTTATCCGTATTAAATAAAATTTCTTTATCAATATCAGCTCCAAATATAGAAGATTTTTTAAAAAATTCTGACCATCCATATAAAGATGCACCAGGTCTACCCAAATGTCCCATATTAGATGGAATATTTACATTATTAGTTCCTAACCCTAATTCAAATACTTTTAATTCCATATCCTGAATATCCTTAAATATACTATAATAAAAAGTAGTATAATTATGCCAGCTAGTTCTAATATTTACACTTCCTTTATCAGACTTGTTTCTTCCCATAATTTCACATAAACAAGTACTTTTTTTTTCATCAAATAAATATAATGGTTTTGGAATTGATAAATAGACATTTTTAAAAATATTCATTACATTCTCTGGAGAATAAAACATATATCCATTGTTTTTCATATCATATTTGTTTTTTTCAAATGTTTCAAATATTTCCAAAAGTTCATCTTCATTTGCGTAGCATACAGCTTGTTCTTTTAATATTAAAATATGTTCATTTTCACGAGAATGCTTAAACGTAATAACTGGTTTTTCGCATATTGCAAATTCTCCACATGTTAGGCCAAATGTTTCTCCTCTTTCTCTCGCATGTATGAGAGCATCGCATGTATTTATGAATTTTCTTTTGTATATCATATCACTTGAACCTGGTAAATACTTTATATTAGGATGTTCATAAAAAATATTTGTATTCATAAAAAGAAAGAAGATATCTGATCTTTTTGATAAAATTTTTTTAATTGACTCATACACAAATGGTATATCAAATGATTCTGTTCCACCGTATCTTCCAAATACAATAGAATCTTTAGTAAACCCAAGCTGTTCTCTTAAATCATCTGAATGATTTGGTAATGTTACCATATAAGGAACTACTGGATAATTTGTGCCACAAATATTATTAACAGTAGTTCCAAGAGAACTATATACTTCTCCATGTGGTTGTACACTAGTAAATACACAATGAATCAAGTTTTTACATTTACTAGACAATAACCCATCCCAGTCTCCGGCTTTTTCTATAAATAAATGAGATATCGAATGTTTTAATACAATAGAATCAATGTCATTTGTGTTTTGGTAATATTCTACTATAAAACGATTTTTAAACTTATTATATGCCTGTATATCAACATCCCATAAGTTTTTAATTAACTCATAATCACGTGTGATAATAACACTTTTATTTCCAAGGATACTTTCATTATAATCGGCATAATCATATAATGCGACTTCTGTTCCTCGAAGTGTTAATTTGTTACTCAGAAAAGCTATTGTTGTCATTTTCTATTTAAAAAAATCTTTAAATAGAAATTAAATATTATTAAACCATTTTCCGTTTAAAAATTGACATACTCCATTTGAATTGTTACGAAACAGCATTATCCAAAGAGAACAATTACCAGACTCACAAATAATATTACGACATTTTGACATACATAATGTAATTGCAAGAAAATTTTTAGAAAATTCATTATTCAAATTATGATATACTCTATCTACTGTAGTATTTGATCGTTTAATATGCCTAATTTCGTTTTTAAAATAAAATGAAGAATGTCTGAATTTATCACTCATGTAGTCAATAAATTCTGTTTCATCACTTTGTATTAAAAATTTAATAAATGGATTTTCTTGTTGTACTTTATAAGCAATCTTATACATATCTTCGTATGAACATAAAGTCATTTCTGTTGCCTTATCATTGCCTCTATAAAATAATACACACGTATTTTCATAATCAAGAGAGTATTTTGACTCTAAAAGATGCACTCTTTCTAAAATATCTTTACTAGGAGAAAAATAATTTTTAATAATTGGGCTAATCATATCATAACGTAATTTTGAAAAGTTGCAGAATTGTATTTCATTACTTTCATTACTTTCATCAGTGAAGTAGTCTTTTATATCAGTTAGAAAATCATAGTTCATAGATAAATCTGTATTTTCTAAAAAATAATCATTAAAAATTGATCCAGTTTCTCCATATTTTTTATACCAAGAAAAACTATTTTGACCGTTGATCTTTAATGGATACTTTTTAAATTTTTCAATATATTCGATGATATTATAAATAATAACTGTACATGTAGAAAAAAAACCAGAATCATGTATATTAGTATTTAATGTCATTTTTAATATTAACTCATCTTTAAGTTATCTTTTATAAACTATTTATGGACTCAAATAGTTATTTTACACAGCATGTTGACTATCTATTTACACCCTCCTTTTTTATAAAAATGTTATTTTTAGTGGATGATTTTGTGGTTAAAATACATATAATATTAAAATTATATGTAGCACTTCCTTTTTATTTTTGAAACGAGATCGTGGCTCCAAATAGTTAATTTAAATGTTACGTTTTTGGTACGGATTTTTGTGAAAAAGCCGTGTATTTTACACATAATATTTTTGTATTGCTTTTTCATAAAAAAGTGGTGATTATTCTGTATCTGTTTGTATAGTCGATTTTTCAAGACCATTGTTTGTTCCCTGTATAAAAAATGTATCCATAGACCAATACTGTTTAAAGTCTGGGGTTATTTCAAAAAAATTACTCATATAATAATCAAACGGTACCTCATATAGACTAGTATTCATATATTTTAAAAATTTTTCAACTCCTCTGTATCTCCATAAAAATGAATCAGTGCATCTAGTATGAAACTTTCTTATTATTCGGTGTAAATCATTGGGCGTAGTTATATCTTCAATAAAAGGAGTACTTGATGAAATAGTAAAATCTCTATATGGACTGTGTTCCATAAAAGGATTTGTATAATACTGGTTTTCTCCTTCTTTGCCAATATGAATAAGATCCCATTCTTTTTTAGAAACAAAATAATCAATAAATTTAGAAAACTTGTCTATATCTTCTGTCTTATAGACATCACTTTCAAAAATTAAAAAGTGTCCATCTAAATAATTGGCACAAATGTATTCGAGTACAGCCTTGTAATTTAAAAATAATGATATTTCAGACTTTTTCATTCCCAGATACCTTAATTTTCGGACAAGATTTTGTTTTACATACATGCCCATTATTTCAGATGTAATAGTTTGTTTATAAGTAGGGCAAATAAATGACAGATTATGAGAGTTTACACCTATAGATAAAAACATATCTACTAATCGTTTATATCTTTCTGGCTCAAATTCAATAGATGATATTACAAAAATTTTATCAATGCTTTTATAAGGTCTAAACAACAAATTTTTAATATCATCTGCAATTACATTTATAGTCCTTTCTAATTTGTTATCTTTATTTGGAAATACATTCTGTTCTATCATTTCTAAATATTTATCATCATTTTCACAAATATCAATAATAGTGTTTATAGAAGCATCAATTGAGTCTTCTTTTACATTAATGAAACGACCATTATTAAAATAACTGGAAATTTTATCTGAACCCCAATAAACTGGAACATTTCCGGCTATAAACCCATGGGTAATTTTTTCTGTAATATATGTATCTTGTCTACTGTTTTCCATAGAAATGATACACCTGTATTCTTTAATACAATTTATAAATTCTGGTGTGTTGTATGTATAATTTATGATAGGAATATTTGTTTTATAATTTCCAGCATAGTCAATCTTTATTTTTTTTTCAAGACGATCTAAAAATGTGTTGCGAAAATTACCACAAGGATTGCTTATTATCGCGCATACTTTTTTAGAAGGAAGAAAATGAGCCTTTTTTTCGTTTAATTTTAATAATAGTTTAGATGAATATAGATATGGAATAAATAAAGGAACATTTATAATATTTTTATTGTTTCTTTCTCCGTATAATACACAAGAATAATTTTGATGTAGAGGTCTTAAGCGTGATTCTCCTGAAAATAAAAATGTATATTTCCAGTTTTTATCAAACAAGAATGTTTTATGATCAAAAATAGTTTCTAATAAAATATCGCTTTCATCAAATGTGTCAAGCTCGATCTTAGTGGAGAATACATTTTCAAGCAATTCTATAAAAAAATTAACACCAACAGGGTTTGTATTTTCAATGAAACCGCTCCAAAATCCATGAACAAATAGCTTCATATTTGTTTTGTATTATTCTAAATTCTTTAAATTATGAAAGCAATCAAGTAATAGTTCCATACATACTTTATCCGATCGTTGTTCAATAATTACTTTTCGGGGAGTGTATGATTCAAGCCTTAACTGGATAAGTTCAAGTTTTTCTGAAAAATTTTCTACTGTACATTTTTCACCACATTTATGTGTCCAACACGTTGCAGATGTTGATTTTAACTGTTTTTGTCCAAGAAAGTTAGAATAAACCATGTTAGGTCCATTATATTCATCAAACATACTTGTTGTGTCAAGAACCAACATTGGAGTATTTGTCATCATACATTCTTGAAATGCAAATCCTTGTGATTCGTGACTTCCAATCCATATACAAAATTTTGATTGTCGCAAAGAGTATAAAAAGTCATCATTTGAATAAGATCCATATGAGAATACTCGATAATTAAGTCCTTTATTCGAGACACTTGAGATGACATTTTCTAGTAAAGAAGGATGTCTATTTTTAAAATAAATAACGCAGTCATATAAATTTGGTATGATACGAACACATGAGATAGCGTCATTTACACCAAATGGAATGGCTTTTATTGGGATAACAGACTCTTTTACAAATTCTCCATAAAGTTCTGTGACCCATTCAGATAATGATGTATAAATACATCTTTTACTCCAGTCTTCATGTTGTTTCCCATCGATCCAGCTATTATTAGGAAATACAAAGAAATTTGGACCATATAAAATAAATACTTTTTTAGGAATTTCATCAGGCGATACAAATTTTATAGGTAACCACAAGTAATCATAATCATCTTGTTTTAATCTATTAACATCTTCTGTACTTTCAAAATTAATTGACAACACTTTACACATCCGTTGTATACTTTCATCATTTTTGTGATGAGATCCAGATGGATATTGAACAAGTTTCTTATTCATTATTTAAATATAATACAATTATTTAAATAATGCTAATTTCTTTGGATGATCTCGTAAAAAAATATTCCATAAAATTTAATGGCATTTTGCATGTTGGGGCGCATCATTGCGAAGAACTTGAACTATACGAAAAGTATCTTCAACGATACAAAATTCTTTGGATCGAAGCACTTCAAGAAAAAGTTAATCATTGCAAATTATTGTACTCTAATATCCTTATAGAACAGGCTGTCATTTCAGATAAAGAAGAAATTGTTACATTTAATGTATCAAATAATGGACAGTCCTCTTCTATACTTGAATTTGGCTTGCATTCTACGTTTCATCCTCACGTGCATTATGTGAGCAGTTTTTCAACAACTACTAAAATGTTAAAAGATATTATATGCAAGTATGATATTCCTTATAATTTTTTAAATTTGGACATTCAAGGAGTTGAGTTAAAAGCGTTAAAAAGTATGGAGGCTTATTTACCGTCAATTGATTATATTTATACAGAAGTAAATTCTGACTATGTTTACAAAGACTGTTCTCTTGTTACAGAGATTGATGAGTATTTAAAAACATTTGGATTTCATAGGGTAGAAACCTCTTGGTGTGAAAATTACAGATGGGGAGATGCATTTTATTGTAAAAAAAAATATATGCTTTGATATAGGTTCAAATATTGGTAATTGGACTAAAGCTAATTTACCTTTATATGATAAAATTATTGCAATAGAAGCATCTGAAGGTATATTTGATAACTTAAAAATAAATTTTGAAAATAATAATAAAGTTGAATGTATAAATTATGCTGTTTGTAATAATAATGGAAATGATATAACTTTTTTTGAAGCAAATATAAATACTTTATCGACTCTTAATAAAGACTGGCTTGTCAGTGAAACATCAAGATTTTTTAATACTTCTTACAAAGAAGTTTTGTGTAAAACAGTAACAATAGATACATTGATTTCTCAATATGGAATTCCTACTTTGATAAAAATTGATGTAGAAGGAGGAGAATTTGAATGTATATCATCTTTGACAAGTAAAATAAAGCAATTATGCTTTGAACGGGCAAGTGAGGTAAATCATATAACATTTAAATGTATAGATCATTTAGTAAAAATTGGTTTTAATAAATTTTATGTACAATTTGAAGATTATTATCTCTTTCGACCAGATGAAACTGATTATACAGACAATGATACTATAAAAAAACAGTTATTATTAACAATCCCTAAAAAAGATTGGGGAATGATATGGTGTAAATAAATTATCATACAATATAAATATAAAATATAAACTTAAACAAGTAAATAGTATAACAAATATATTTTTATAAACTCTGTAAAAATATATTTTAAATCTCTTTTTGAAAATCTAAAAGTACTTGTGGCCATTTTTTATTTTCTAAAAATAGTTCAAATATAGACTGATCTTTAATAAAACATCTTAACATAACATGTTGATCATCGTCAGAAATTTGACGCTGGTATAATTCATCTAAACACTCATGGTACAATTTTTGATATTTAAACATGATGGAACAATCACCACACCAAAAACTTCCTGTAAATGTTACAGGTGCTTTTGTTAAAGTGTAAATAATATCATAATCATTTGGTCTGATTATATCGTACAGAAAAAAATTTATTTTATTTGAAGAAAAATATCTAGAATCCAATATACGACTTGGAAATTCTTTTATATTGTTATGTAATATAGAATCAAAATACCCAAAATCTGACCAGCAAACATTGTAATTAGATTCTAGACCAATATAATGTGTTATTGCGTATGTAACAAAATCTATTTTTGCGTGATTAATTGCATTATATTCTGGGTATATATTTTCAATTGAGCCATGTTGACTTGCCAAGTTTTTATAAAATTCTGAATCATGAATTTCTTTTGCTTTTTCTAAAACTTTCCATGCATATACATTTGTTTCTAACCATCTTAAATTAATTGGAATAATTTTCAAGTTTGGAGATAAAGGAATTTTATCAATATATTTATCATCCATAAATAAAATCATATTATAATTAAAAGGCAAATAGTTACAAAAACTTGATATATATCTATCAACAGATCTAGCTGAATTTGGCCATTGTCCTCTTCCGATATCAAAAAATGCAGATACAAATATTAGAGGCTTATAAGATTGTCTAAATATATTAAAATCTGACTTTTGTATATATTTAATTGACATTTTATATTTTGTTTATATAATCTTAAATACATATTTAAATATAAAATGATTATTATTCCAATTGGTGTTGATTGTGGGACAGCCAATTTTTTAAAAAGAAATGGCCTAAGATATCATTCATTTCCATTTGATTGGTGTGTTACTTATAATGGCATCTCGTTAATTTTAAAAAATAATTTTAAAGATTTTATACCAATTTATTCAAATTTTATGAATGAAAAGTATGGGGTAAAATTTATACATTCAGAAGTCACAGCTGATATGTATAATAGAAGAGTTGAACGTTTTTTAAAAATATGTAATGGTAATGATACTATTCTTTTTTTAAGAAAAGGACATGCTATGCATAATCACGATGAGTCTCATATAAAATGTGAGACAAAAGAAGCATATGATTTAGATGAAATCCTGCAGGAATATTTTCCAAAATTAAACTATAAAATTCTTTATGTATTGTTATGCAAAAAATGCAAGGAAGAATTTCCAAAATTTTCTGATCGTGTTGATATCATTGATAAATCGGAAATTGATGGTAATATTGATAGTATATTTGAAGAAACCATCTTGCTAAAATTGATATCTTCTTTTAATAATTTTAAATAAATAAAGAAGATAAAGAAGATAAAGATGTCCACCGAACCCATTCTCGACGATTCCAACAGCCGTTTTACAATGTATCCAATCCAATATCAAGGCCTCTGGGATCTTTACCAAAAACAACTCTCATCTTTTTGGAAGCCCCAAGAAATCGACTTTTCCAAAGACTATGAAGACTTTGTTGAGCTTTCTGCCGATGAACAACATTACATCAAACGTGTTTTGGCTTTTTTTGCAGCCAGCGATGGCATCGTCAATTTCAACTTGTCCAAACGATTTTTACAGGAAATCAAGATTATGGAGGCAATCACATGTTACACATACCAGATGATGATTGAAGGTATCCACAGCGAAACCTACTCGTTGATGCTTGACAATCTTATCAAGGACCCGACAGAAAAAGACTTTCTTTTCCAGTCCATCAAGACCGTTGAAAGTGTAAAAAAATTGGGAGACTGGGCGATGCATTGGATTGAAAGCGATTTATCCTTTGCACACCGCGTAGTCGCCTTTGCTGTAGTCGAAGGCATTTTCTTTAGTGGTGCGTTTGCCAGTATTTTCTGGCTGAAACGATATAAAAGCAACGGCCGTTTGTTTCTCCAAGGCCTTGTAAAAAGCAACGAGTTTATTGCGCGAGATGAGGGGATGCACGTGCAGTTTGCGTGTGAGATTTATAAATTGTTAGAGACAAAATTGAGTAAGGAGGCGGTGTTTACGCTTATTGACGATGGCGTAAAGGTTGCCAAGATTTTTATGAAAGATGCCCTGCCTATTCGCTTGCTTGGGATGAACAGTGACAGCATGGAGCAGTACATTGAGTGTGTGGCAGATCGCCTGTCGATGGACCTAGGGTATAAAAAAATGTACAACACACCCAACCCGTTTGTGTTTATGGAGACGATCGGTATGTTGGGCAAGTCCAATTTTTTTGAGAGTCGCCCAACGG
>Ga0209189_1001835_pt1 | contig 15449 bp, 38 predicted proteins | sample C_130820_EF_Meta_FD_187308 | JGI IMG/M metagenome (GOLD analysis project Ga0209189, IMG submission 187308) | Freshwater microbial communities from Lake Croche, Canada to study carbon cycling - C_130820_EF_MetaG (SPAdes) (version 3) | ecosystem: Environmental > Aquatic > Freshwater > Lake... | reverse complement strand
TGATCTTCATCGTAATTATCAAAGTATAAAGTCAATCCAGTTTTTTCGTTGAAAGCCTTTGTAAGATTGATAATATGATTGTCATACACCTTAACCATTTCCTCTACAATCTTTTCGCTATCTTCGCTTTCTGGATTATCTAAAGAGTCTAAAATATTTTCTTCGAATTGGTCGGGATCGTTCCATGACATCCAGTATCCAATACTATTCCAACCAACAGAATTAAAATACTTTTCTTTTTCAATAGCCGATATTTCATCTGGACAAATCTTTTTAAGTTCATCGTATGTAATAACATAACTACTTACCGCATAACTACCCATACCCATGATTAGCACTCCTGAGTTTCTACATATGTTTTACCAGTAGCAGTTTCGTACACTTCAGAAATCGCCCATGATTCCATGCGGATAGTATTTTCATCGGGATACTGTGGAAGAAGAATCGCACAATTTTTAATAGCGTCCTCAATAGAGTGACAATCTCGCATTACCACATTAACAGTTATATAGTGATACATCAGTTCACATGCTCCATATAGTAATTGTCAAATATCTCTTGCCATGTAGGTATCTGGTAGTATGGATTACCTTCATTCACGCATATCCCATTCTTATCATATACATCATACCACGCAGCATTTCTATTATCACGATCATTGTAGGTTTCATACATAGCATATACTTCATAAACTCCATATTCAAGACGTTCATCATATATGTATGTTGCTATATGTTCGTTATTCATACATCGTACTCCTGTCTCCAAGAACGCTCTTTATCTTTGCGTGTTCGCATACGCTTGGGCCTGTTGTCCATAGTAGTATCCGTTCGATTCTCTTTGTGTCCCGTAGACAGTTCCCACGGTTTCTTTACCTTGATCTTGAACACCTTGCGGCGTTGTCTCATATCGTCGTTGTTGTGGAGCGTAATCATGCCATTGTCCATTTTCGTGTAAATAAAAAACTTTGTTTAGGTTAGGATCATAAGCCATTAGACAGTATTGTATCGGATGCTTCGGCTTTGTCAACTCTTTCTGTTTGATTTTGGGGAAAGATATATCTCCGTGCTGATAATCTTTTACGCCAGTATATAGTAAGCCAATTACCGCCACCAAAGCACCAATCCATTGGATCATCCTGTCATTCCTTTTCATATATTGAACATTAGGGATTCATTTGACGTTTTATTTTATTACGTTAGTTTGCCTCAACATAATCCACATTCATTATATTATTTAGTCTTTACCTGAGAATATCATACTCCATATCCATATCATTATAAATAATTCTATCATGCACCCTCCACGGTTCGTGAACCGAACAGTAGGGCGGGTAGGAGTCGAACCTACCTATGAACACCTTATAAGAGTGTCGGATGCAACCGGCTTACCTTCCGCCCCGCAAACGAGTAGCCCACACCATTATAGCATGGGCTACTCGCCCCGTCAAGGTCACGACACCGTGGCGTCGATCATCTTATCGCAGCGGAGGGTACGATACTTGTTACTATCAGAACGAATCAGAGCATAGGCACCATTGGGGCCAAAGTCGGCCTTCTCAATAACACCCTCATGCCACTTCAGAACATTCTGATTGCCATGTTTAGGATACTTACAACGCAGAGTCTTACCAACACTAATAGCCTTACTAAGAGCAACGTAACCCATAATATCAACCTCCAAAAACTTCATGTTCAACTTGAGAGAACGTCACAGCGACATTCTTACCTTGACGATTTACAATCACACTATCCTTCAAAATCTTCAGTACCGTACCCAGTTTGAGTTTAGTACCAATACCAACTACTTTCATATTACATCCTTTAGTTAGCCAGAATGGATACTAGATTACTACTACTTCATCTAGTATCGTCATTCTAGCAGATACACTTTAGAAAATCAAGCCTCGACAGTCTCAGCGACCGGCTTGGCCTTCTTCACCTTGGGCGTTGCAAGGCTAATGCCGAGAACACGCTTGGCGAACACCTTCAGACCCTGATCGGTCAGATCCTCAGTACCCGTTGCCGTAGCAGCGGTGTAGTTGCCGATACCATCGACGGAATCAGCAAGAATCTTACGAACAGACGAAATATCAACCGACGAATCACTCACCACATCGACACGAAAAGTAAACTTCTTCATAATTATCTCCTTTTGTTATTTAGTAGGTCATCAACCATCATGTCCTAAGTATACCAGTATTATCGTCCTTGTCAACCACATTCTTGAAAAAAAATCTTTTTGACGTAAGTTGTTGTGGGATAAGGACTTAGGGCGAATCCGGCGGGCGTGGCTAGCTCTAAGTGCTTATGCCACTTGGACTTATGAATTATCTTCCTTATTTATCTCCCATCCTGCTTTTCCACAAATTTTCTTTGTTTGAATTACAGAAGTTTCCTTATCTGCGGTGATGTAGTCTCTATATCCACGTTCATCTATGTAGAAGTATTCATCTAGAACGTCATTCTTGTTTGTTTCCCATAGTGCAGATACAGCAGCGTCTTCCACGTTTTTGTCAGTTGAGTATATAAGTTTTAGGGTGCCACAGTTTATGTAGTATTTGGGCATTACTACGTCCTACATATGGTACATGAACAATGATTATAGTTATTATAACCATACTCGTCATATCCCCCGTACTCATCTACATCTGGATAAATGCCCCTATCATAATCGCCAATACTTTCACGCCCCAAATCAATAATGACAAGGGTTTTCTTTCTATTACGAATCACCCACCCAAGATTGCCATTATGACCATCGGAATACTCAACACCAAGGTCTGAAGCCGCATCAAACAAGGTGCAGATTTTATCGTAATTCTTACAATTACCTTCATAATAACAATGCTCGTTACATTCGTCTTCATCGCCGTAGTTAGCACACTCATAGTATTTTGCAATCTCTGTCAGATATCCCCAATCACTTAAAATATCATGAGTTTTAACCTTTTCGCCGCCCTGCGAGTAAGTGTACTCTGGAATACGAATACGCCCCACTTGACTGTAAACGAAAGGGGCGAGGTTACTTTTAGATAGTCTATCCTGAACACTATGAGCAAACCTTGCTAAGTCTTTATTAGGGAAACTCTTGAATCCATACTTGCTTCCCTCAATAGTATAAAAACTATTACGACTACCACCATCGGTATATTTACCGTAGTACTTAGTGGGCTTCAACATATTTACTCCTTATTAAGAAAGATAACCTTCACAACCCAATCCAGTCAGATCACGCAAGAGATTCTCTGCCGCTTCGGGAGTCTTGAGAGTGACGCTCTGTTTCGTTCCAGACGGAGCCGGAACCCACTTGTCGTAATTCCAACCACCAACAAGAGAATCCGTCCAATCTTTGGCTTCCTTCAAACCCCATCCGGTGTGCATACGGATAGCCTTGATGCAAGGGATTCGGTTGTCAGTGTTCATGCCGCTAGTGATGGTCACGACGCGGTTCTGGTTCACGCCAAGAGCAGCCTCAAGGGAATTCACAATCTTGTGATACAGATCGGCGTCATTGTTATACGCCCAGTTAGTAGCCAGATACATAGCCTCACGAACGCTCAAATCAATCTTGATCATACCCTTTCCTCCAAAATATAAACTTGTTTGCCGTTAGTCAAGAGAGTAGCATAATCGCTACCATCCCAAATGAATTCGTTGTTGTCGCTTTCTCGTCGCCAGTGTGGATCACGAAGTGGATTATAATACAACTTTTCCAGATTGTCAACAGGTAAAATCGGATAAAAACTTTTTCTCAACATCAATTCTTCACATCTAACCCATCCACTCACATCATGTACCCCAGCCTCAAATACCTGTTTAGCCTTATTCGGCCTATTCCACAATATACAACCCCTCATCTCCAATTGATATTCTTTGGGATTATAATAGCAGACCTCAATAGTTTTTCCACCACGCTTAACCTTAACTTGCCAGTGCATATAGTTCGCCCCCTTGCTTAAATGAAAGCGAACTTCTCCATGTAGTTCATTCATCGTATACGCTCAATAAATACATAGGAACCAAACTTCTGATTAGCCTTACGCATTGCATCTATTTCACTAGGAGAATAGACATAACCAGCAAACCTGTTGTTCTTAAAAACACGCCAAACGTATAGAGTATTAATGCTAGTGTTCATGTTCATGATTCTACACCTATCATCGTCCAAAGTCAAGAGAAAACTTTATAAAATCCTAAGTTGTTGATACGTAAGCACTTACGACGAATCCGCCCCGCCCAAGTAGCTCTAAGTCCTTTATTTCCAATCACTTAGGTGCCACCAGCCACAAGTTCCACACCAATACCACCACACTCCATGATTATCTAGCCTATAGGCCATATCATTGTTCTCGCCACACTGACAAATATCACTAAGAATTTTCATAAACTAACTCCACATACCTGTCCACAAGTTCATTCATCGTAATCTGATGAGTAGAAATAAGTTCTTTAGTCTTATCTACATTATGCTTATTCACAGCGGCCATTCTGCTCTTAAAAAAACTAAGAATATAGATCATGGCCTTTTCTCTATCGTCAGTCATACAACCCCTTAGTATATTCTTCTGGAATAATCGGACACCAACTCTTAGCCCGTTCCTCGTCGTAAGGAAGCCAGAACGGAGCATCACAAGCGTCACAAGTCCACGGTTTGGCTTGGTTGGTAAAAACGTGCTGGCAAATCTCTATCTCTTTATCTACCACCTTTTCATTATTTTCGTTATAGTAGTATGTTTCAATCTTGCGATCTGGATGATAAGAATAGTAACCAATCCCTATACCAATATTGGGGCCAAAGTAATAAACCCTCTGCCCAACAGCAGGCGGATTCTTATGAGAGTTATTCCATTCCATTGTTTATCTACCCCTTCCAACAATCACACATTTCATGCTAATATCACTATCAGTATACTTAACACACTCATGAGGGCCATAATACCATTTATCTTCATCGTTCACATTGAATACAATATCCTCAGTTCTCAGGCTAAGTTCATTAAACCCACCCTCATACCCAACGGTCAATACCGTCATATCAGACGGATACTTCTTCAACTGCTCAATAAGTTCGTTAACGGTCATTGTTCGATCCTGCTGCTTTAATTAGTTTGTTCCACAAATCATACACGGCTTCTTGGTCGCAGTCAACAGCCCTAAAGGGAACACCCTTAAGTTCGTCTATAAACTGTCTAACCAAACTTTTAAGTTCTACTAGTTCGTCACGCACTTGAATAAATGCTTTAGCAGCAATAATATTGTCTTTAGTCATTATTTCCACCTAAAACTAAATTTAGTAGCCTCATGATCACAAATAAACGTAAAGTATGCCAGAAAGAACATGGTCAAAGATGGGAAAAATAGAATTATCTTACGAAAGATTTTCATGCTTAGTCCTCAGTAGCATCATCAATATACCACTCGTATCCTAGTTCGTCAATAGTATCTTCTAAAACTTCGATAATTTCGTCTGCTTCTTCACAGTCTGGATCAATTCCCGGTATATCAAAAACAACATAAACCTTCATTTCTTTTCCTTACATTCATTCTCTTTAACTCGATTATCACCAGAGTCAGATCGTGCAGGACAACGCCTGTCATGAAAATCATTTATCCATCGTCCACACTTTTTGCACTTCATGTGTTGCATTATACCATTCTTTATCGGTAAGTCAATAAGAAAAACCAGCGGAATCTTTTACGCCCCGATTCCTATAATCCATACGATTGCCCCTTGTCAGGATCGGATGGAAACCGTCCACGGAAATCCTCCCTGCAAAGCGGGCATTGCTAGCACATAAGACCCGCTCTGGTCTGGCTCTTGGAAACGGTTACTGGTTGTATTGCTCATGGTGAGGACGCTACCCCTCATAGATTAGTATCGGTTCCCAGTGCATAACCAGCACAGCCGTCCCCAATAGGTTATCTAATCTAGTCTGGCTTTGACCCATGAATGTTTGTATTGTAGCCGATAGACTTGCTAAGTCTTAGCGTTTTTTCGATACTCACACTCGGACAAACATATGAGCAACGGCAGCAAATGTCAGGAATGACCAACCGGCTGGATTTCATTCATTCCCGATTACCATTTGCTTGCGACTCTTGTATTCTACAGTATATTATCGGCTTGTCAAGAGGGTTTCTTGAAAAAAACTTTTTTGATGTAAGTTGTTGGTAGATAAAGACTTAGGTTGAATTCGGCGGCTCCAGCAATCCATAAGTCCTTATTTATCAACTACTTACGTCTAGTTCGTCTATCTCTTCACTATAGAGTTCGTAGTAGTCCCACGTTTGTTTAGGGTATTCTTGGTCTTTGTAGTAGTCTGCATCACCCATTACATACTCATTATATACAAAGTTATTTTCCATGATTATCTCCATTAAAGCCACAGAGTAAAACCCATAAAACAATCAAAACGTATAACTCTATCATGTTGAATATCCTTTATAAAGAAAATGGGGGCGGTGGGACTCGAACCCACGATATACGGTTTAAAAGACCGCTACTTTAGCCGCTAAGTTACACCCCCAAAACGTAGGATGTCTGCCAATGTGACCGTCTTTTACTGTGTGCTGTCTTTACTAGTATATATCACACAGTCCTACATTTGTCAAGCGTCAGCCTCCGTCTCTTCGAAAAAGTCTGCCATTCCATACTCATCCCACAACTCATCTGGAATTTCAGACCTATCTTCATATTCAATAGTATCATCTACGCCGTTTTCATACACGCCACAAAATCCAATTCCAGGCTCCCAGTATGTAGCATGAACCGTATAGCCTTCATCCTGCAAATAGTTATAAAACTCAATAGGGGGCGACCATGCAGTGTTGACACTAATACTTACTTCATTATTTATAATAGCCGCTGGTTCACCAAGTTCTTCTTTGCCAAAATCCCACTTAGTTCCCCAGTTATTACAACGCCAAGTATACCATCCATTTGGTGCAAAACAATCCTTTTCATCCAAGTCTTTAGGCTGTGGCAAAAAGTGATCACACACGCCACCGTTATTATAGGCGTTTGCGAACTCCTGCAATTTATCACTATTGGGGTGAGTAATTGTTATATTGTTCATGCACCAATTAGGCATTTTTATATTCCTTTAGAAAGTTTAGGATGTCTCTCAAATAGTAAGACCAGTATACCACACCGTCAGCGTTTGTCAACTCGTAATGATAACGACAGACTAATGCTAGCCCCTTACCATTAGCGATATGCTCAACAGAAGAGAATGTTTCGTCTGTATAGTCCATTAGTCTACCATAAAATCTAGCATTTCATTACCATCCTCATCCTCATATCCATATGTCACATCTTCTACAACTTGATGAACACGCTCCATATATTCATCCATATCGGCCTGCTCTAGCCAGTTGTCCAACAAATCCCGTGCAAGTTCGTCGTGAACAAAATGTAAAAATTCTTCGGGCCATTTTTCTTGCGGCGTTTTATAAATCTCGCGTAGTTGTGCGGCTGTATAATGATCAAATATATTATCCATTAGATTTCTCCTTATTCCACCAGTATGGAGCCTCGCGGCCCTTTTCCCATTTAGCAAAACGTGCCTTGTCCATTGTATAGTATCGGCGGTAAGAGTCAATAGCATCATTTGAGCGATATTCATCTGGCATCGCTAAAGCATACGGCGTTTGTGGTATATTTGGTAGCATATCCATCATATCACACATTTTGCGGATTTTCATATCACAACTATGCACTTTACGATAGCGTAGCATATATTCATCACACAATGATATACCGTGTAATCCCAGCCATACAAAGTTACATATACTATCTCCAGCCCATACGGTACACGGGTGATGCTTATATCCACCAACTAGCGGCTTTCCGGCCTGCGTGATTGGCATTTCTTCATCCCTAGCACCATGCCTACGCAATGCACTACCCATCATTTGGAATGTCTCTACGATCATCTTAGGTATATGCTTATCACACATATACTCTGCGGCTGTTCGTGGATCGTTATCTAATACAAATATGTTCATATGCTCAGTATACCTTATTATCGTCCACCTGTCAAGCAAAACTTTAGGCAAACTCGCTGGCTATGCGGAAAAATCAATGATGTTTTTAGTTTGGGCAAGACTGCCCATCCCCCTGCACGGGTGGCGTAGGGAGTGACCTTACCCATTCTTCCCATTCAGCCAAGAGTTGCCATTCTGTCTCATCTTCCGGTTGTACCCAATCTTCCTCTTTTGACATATACATAACTCCTTTGTGCATACCATCTTACACCATGTATCGGCATCTGTCAATACGGAACTTGAATTTATCCTAAGTTGTTGATATGAAAGGACTTACGTAAAATTCTGCCCGCCCAATTCGCCGCAAGTGTTGTGGTGTCAACGACTTACGACGAAACGGCTTTTAGATCATGAATGATGCAACTTTATACATGAAATTATTAGAAACTGGCAACCTACGGACATTCCTAGTACGTTCAGCGTAGAAATTCCTAATGGTTCCATCAACCATTTGACAAGTAACCAAAGACTTACCCCTCAGAAAGTTAGGGTCATTCTTACGGTAAGAACTCCTTTTGTTCAATCTATTGATATGAAAATCGTCAAGAATTCTGACAGGAGAAATTACCTTGGCCAACACACGCTCATACTCTCCAGTGAGAGGCTGTTGGTATTCAAAATTATATACTTCTCCCACATTGGAAGAAGTCAGCGAACCATGAACACCGTTCAAAACATAATAGAATACAAACAACACAAAGCAAGCAACAGCACAACAAACACCAGCAACAACAACCAAATCGTTCATATCAACTCCTTAGTGGGAAAACCTTTTCAATCATTCTACAGTATAGATCGGCAATTGTCAAGCGTCAACTTCAACATTTTCCAGAAGATGCTCTGCGATTTCTCGCCAGTTGACTTCCGAAAGAGCGGCACCAATCAAGTCACCATAAACTCCTGTCATTTCTGGAAGGTTGTCTTCGTGGTGATTTTTCAGTCTCTCAGCGAGGATACAGGTAGCATCTTCCATCTTCGTGAAGTGCGTCTGTTCCTCTGCTTCGTTATTGTAAACATCTTCCGCAACTTCCAGCCAGTAATCGTGAGAACCTTCCTCGTTATCCATCCACAGATTCACGACCCAAGTTTCGTAGTTAGTCCAGCCGTTATATTCTTTGTGGTTCATCTTTTTTCCTTAGTTAGTGACTTCGCTACTGGTCACAAGAATCGTATCGTTCTTTCTATAAGTATACGCTCTCTGGTTCACAATTTCAAGATCGTGATTCAGACGCAGGATATAAACTCCACGGTTATCGCATTGCTTTTCGATCACTCCACGAACGGTGTACACTTGACCATTACCACTTTTAATCTTGCAAATCTTTTCAACCATTTCTAACTCTCTCTTTCTCATGTAGTGATTCTACACTATAGATCGGCAAGAGTCAAGCCCAAGCGTAAACATTTTCTGCGATTTTCTTGCATCGCGGATCATTTTTGGGAAGCACAGAATTGGTGCAAACCCTATCCACTTGGGGAAAAGCCTTAACGACCAGATCGACCGAAGAAATCCTGTCTTTTGCAACCACAAAACCAATCGTTCTACCATTCTTAAAAACTTCAATAACCATCTTGATTCTCTCTTTCTTTCTTATGCTGAATTATACCTTATTTATCGTCAAAAGTCAAATAGAATCTTTAGAAGATTTTTATTTTGTCCTAAGTTGTTGATATCAAAAGACTTACAGAAAATTCGGCCCGCCCGCCTCGCCCTAAGTGCTTTAGGGACAAGGCTTTACGTCAAGTCAGCTGATGATCACTGCTGAATAAACACACGTTCACCCCACTAGCAGCGGTAATGATGTCGAACATATTACCCAAATGCTCCAGCCTATCCATAGGTGTAGACATATCATGTTCAGGCACATCTAATACATACTCTTTATCCAGTGCCATTTCTTCCAACTGCTCATTTTCAAACTTGATGTCGTAAAATCTATGTAGCATTATTCATCATCTCCGTAATAGCCGTAGTCTTCGTCAGTTCCCCATCCAGCGGAAGCGAGTCCACTTTCCATATCGCCATCCATACTATCATCATACGAATCATCCCAACTATCCTCCATTTCGTCGGCGTCAATCTCTCCATACCATGAATTATCTGCATCAACTTCTGCCATCTCATTGAAATCGTTGTAATCGTCGTAGTTCATATCATCCTCATAAGCGTTATCGGGATCGAACAGGGGGTCAGGGTGGCTCATCGTTTTCTCCTTTTCAGTGAACATACCACAGGATACCGTTTTCGTCAACCATAGGGTTTGGAAAATATTGCTCAGTCAGAACCTCACAGTGTTCCTTGCACTTAGGGCAAACTTCGTATTCCACATGCTCATCGGCAAGGTATTCACCACAGCAATCGCTAAGATAAAGGGTTTCCATTTGATTTCTCCTTACTTTCTATATCGGCATTATACAGGCCAAACTTCAGTTGTCAAGCAAAAAATCTGAAAAATATTTATTTTTACCTAAAGTGTTGCTACGTAAAGACTTACAGCGAAATCGGCGTGGCGTCCTCGCCCTAAGTGTTTTAGTGGCAAGGACTTATGATTAGTGAGATGGAAACAACACGTTAGCCAGACCGCGAACGCACATGTCGCATGACACACTACCCTTAGTGGGGGTGCATGTCACAACACCGCGACCGCGACGAATCTCAGGACATGTCACAAACTTAGTACCATTCAACACGACAAGTTTAGGGAGAGACTTTCTCCAAGCCTCTGCCGCTGCTTTACGCTTGGGACGCTTGGGGGCGATTTTCTGGTCGCTGTCACACCATGCAAAGAGTTTGAACCCTTGCGACAAAGCCTCGCCCATATCGGTATCATTGTGGATACTAGCATAGACATTCATATACTTCTCAAACGATACCAGCCTGCTATCATAGATATGAGTATAAAACCACATATCGGGCAGAGTCTTACCTTCGGCAAGAATACTCTCACAAGCCCACGTTACATTAGCAACATAGTCTAGGTCAAGTTCGCCATTGAGAAACCAATCGCCACGCTCATGCCAGCGGATAGACTTACCTTGACGCATAGCGTCCAGAATCATGGCACGAATGCGGCCACGCTCAGTAATAAGATTTTGCATACCAGCAGGGCGAACGTTAGGGTACATTTTCTCGGTCTGCTCTGCATAGCAACCGTCACCTAGAAACGCACATGAACTAGGGCAAGTGTCACCAACCGGACGCGAAACAACCAAACAACCTTTGCCCAACTTATCATTACCATTTGCGACTTTCATGATTTTCTCCCTTTGATACTCGTATTCTACACTATATATCGGCACTGTCAAGAGAAATCTTTAGATAGCAAATCGTATGCCAACTACCGAAAGAACCTCGGTAGTTCCTAAGTGGTGAGTACATAAGGACTTACGGCAAACGCGGCCCGCCCGCCTCGCTCTAAGTCCTTTAGTAGCAAGGCTTTACGTCAAACAAACTCAATATCTGGCTCTACTTCTTCTTTGATAATACCTATAACTTCTGCCCAATCGTAAAAGTTAGTTTGAATGTCAGGATCGTCAATAGGCTCAATCATACGCTCATCACGCATTTCTGCAAGGATAGCGTTTACATCATCAAAGTTATACATTGTTCACCTTACTAAGAAATGAAATATGTAGCAATACAGCCAAACACAAAAGCGATAGCAAATACGGTATTATTATTCATCTTTATTTTCTAGAGGAAAAACCAAATCAGAAACAAGCCAAGAGCAACTAATACCAACAACAAATCCAGCAAGTATCCAACCCCATTCTATATTTAGATCGACCATCCTTAGTCCTTTCTTTATAAGTTATTTTCCTAAGAGGATTGTATCTTCCAGTAGTTCCACAAAGGGAATCATCTTGCTAACCAGAGTGTCTACCGTATTACCATCATGGAAAAAGGTCTGGTTGCTATCATTCTCACCAAACACAGTGAGTTGATAACCACATGGTTCGCTAAATCCAAAATATGCCATAGAAACCCTGAAGTCAACATCTTGCCCAAGGAACCTAATCGCAACTTCACGAACGTCGTTTTCAGTAATCATTTTTTTCTTTCCTTACTTTGCAATTCGCTTGTGAAACATCCAACCCTTTCGCCCATTGCGAGCATCACGATTGGAATATGTCCAAAAACCACCATTGCACTCAACGTACCCAGTGGGATGATCTTTCAAACTGGGAGGATTCTTTTCGTCAATCTTCTTGTTATTTGTCATTTTCTTTCTCTTTCCAATATCCTACCAAATTATTTTCTGCCGTCAATTCCCCACAGTGAGGGAGGTCTGCTTACGATACTCCCTAGCGTACAACTCGTCAATCACGACGCGAACTACTGTATCCATGTTCACATGCTTATGGGTGAAGTATCCCATATGAATGTCAAATAGGCTATACTTGCCATTTTCTACAACAATGGTCAACCCCACCTTATAGGCATAACCGTTGATCTTACCGCGAATCGTCTTTTCCTTTGGAATCTTCATCTGCTTCTCTCTTTCTTTCTTACTTCTTATATCGACATTATACAGGCCACACTTGAACTTGCAAGTAAAATCTAGAGATTTTTATGTCAAGAGATTTTGACAAAACGTTTCTTTGTTTTTTGAATGTTTGGCACATCTCTTGCTATAGCAAAGCCTATGCTAATGCTGTAAAAATATATGATTGCACGTAAGTCGTTGGTATATAAAGACTTATGGCAAATTCGGCCCGCCCATAGCGTCGTAAGTGTTTACGCCGCAAGGGTTTAGGTCAATCTTCTGCAAAAGCAGAGATTTCATTCTCTGCAAGGCTAGCATATTGCAATGCGAGTGCGTTTACACGTTCCTTACTTCCAGGCTTGCCCACCTTATGAATCATCCTATCCTCACCCCCCACAAGTCGGGGATCGGCCTTCTCCACCTTGACCTTGCCAGATGAGCGTAAAGCCTTACGATTGAACTTCAGAACCTTTTCGACCTGAATCATCTCTCCGTCTATGTTCTTGACCTCAGTGGGGATAGCGATACCGAGAAAGCACATACGGGCTTGACGCTTGGCGTTTTCAATGATTTCAAACTTCATGGGTTTTCCTTTTCTCTTGGGGTTTCCAGCATTATACAGGGGAAAATCTCGTTTGCAAGTTAGGATTGTGTTAGGAAAAAGATTTTGTGGAGTTTTTCCAGGATTTGACGTAAAGTGTTGCCACATAAAGACTTGTGACCGACAAAGCGGATGCTATTGGATGTAAGTCCTTATATAACAGACACTTACTCGCTGACACTGACGCTGACACTGACGCTGACACCGGGGGGTTTTATCTTCTAGGTATAAAGTTGGCTACCCATGCCTTTTTTGCGGGGTAGTTCATTCACAATTCAAAATTATTAACGTAATGTATTACCCAATCCTCCCCAATCAGCCCCCAAGCACAAAAAAGCCACTAAACAGTGTATAATACCATAAGGAGAAACAATATGAATGAACCAAAGTTAGTTGAATCACAGTTACATTGTCGCGCCAACGCTAGTCTAAATAGCTCCATAATCGAAGATTTACAAAAAGAGGATCGCCCACTAGATGCATTACTAGAAGAAAACAAGGATATTGATGAAAAGGACTCAAACGATGCACCAAGAAATCCCCCTCAATAATTGCATATTAAGATGTGTTCTTGGATCTAATGACTTACTTGAAATAACCAACGAGCGCATAGACCAAAACGTAGTACACACACTAGAAGTTGCCGAATTAAATAAACACTATATCTACTCTGTTGTAAAATTAGTATTACCTAATGATGTACATATAGCAGAGCGCGGTATTGGTAAAATAATAAAAAAAGACGAAAAGCATTATCTATTAAGAATTCGCCCCACTTCAATCTATCATAGCGGCAAAGTACATACCCCCAATGTTCACACATCTCCCACAAATATGATGTGTGTAGATGATCAAGTTATATCTGCATCAATAGACCCACCCTCTAATATTAATGAATTACTAGCTTTTCCTTACACAGTAATTTATTCTAATGCGCGTGGTTTTCTAGAGTCTGTCTCTCTAGATAATAATTGCACTTTAGTTAGACGTAATGATGACATAATATCTGTACCAGTTGATGAATTAAAGCAAGCCCCAACTTATAATTCAACTGAAGAAGCCCCAAAGCACCAAGGTCTTATTATATACGATAACTCCTCTGACTGTTTAAAATATTACAGCGGTAAAGGATGGCGTAAACTATGAAAGTCCCATCCAACATGACAGAAGAAGAAGTCATAGCACAAATTAATAAAGTAATAGATAGGATATCCCCCAAATATACATTTTATGGTTATGATGTTAATGACATAAAACAAGAATCTTTTATTATTTGTTTAGATGCTTTAGATAGATATGACGAAGCGCGCCCCCTTGAAAACTTCCTATCCGTCCATCTGTCAAACAGGTTAAAAAACTTTGTTCGTGATAACTACTCATTTAGTAATAACAACGAGAAAAGAAAAGTCTCATCACCAATGTCTTTATCTTATGAAGAAAATGTAGAAAAAAACGAAACTACTCACGACGTTGATTTTAAAGATATGGACGCATTGATCACAGAACGTCTTCCGGCACGATTTCGTTCAGACTATCTCAAGTTTATTCATAATGTTTCTATGACAAAGGCTAAAAAAGAAAAAATCATTGCGATAATAAAAGAAATACTGGGGGATATTAAGAATGCGTAAGGGGCGTATATCAAAAGAAGAAGAGCGCATTATTTCGCGCTTAATTAACACAATGGCTCCAGAAGATATAGCCAAAGAACTCGACCGCGATGTTGAGTCCGTCGATCAATTTATTAAGCGAAAATTTAGACATAATTTATCACCTGAAGAAGAGGCCACTTACTCACTAGAAGATCGCCCCTACTGGAGCGAATTATCTTCACAATTTACTGAGGAAGAATTAGAGTTATTTAAATATCACTGGGGGCGTATTATATCTCAGTTTAATGATGACGTTTTTCCAACAGAAGAGTTGCAAGTAATAGACGTTATAAAGTTAGAGATACTTATGAATAGGTGTCTTAGGAGTAATAAGGATAATATATTACAAATTAACACATATGATAAGATGATAGGGGCAGAACGCGAACGCGATAAAGATCAGCAAGATATGGACTATATACTTAACCTAGAAAGACAGGTGGCTTCGCTACGCGCTTCACAGGAGGCTTTAAATAAGGACTATCGTGAATTGCAAACAAAGAAGGCTGCGATACTTCGTGAGATGAAGGGTACACGCGAACAAAGAATTAAAAGACTAGAGGATTCTAAGCAGAGCTTTACTAGTTGGGTGGCCATGTTGGTGGATAATCCAGAAAAGATGAAACAATACGGTATAGAAATGGAGAAGATGCGCCTTGCT
>Ga0209189_1001833_pt1 | contig 15464 bp, 12 predicted proteins | sample C_130820_EF_Meta_FD_187308 | JGI IMG/M metagenome (GOLD analysis project Ga0209189, IMG submission 187308) | Freshwater microbial communities from Lake Croche, Canada to study carbon cycling - C_130820_EF_MetaG (SPAdes) (version 3) | ecosystem: Environmental > Aquatic > Freshwater > Lake... | reverse complement strand
CCTGAAAGGTTCGTGCATCCCGCGTGCGCTCGGCCTCCTCAGCTCGCCGTCTCGCGGCTTGCAGGCGTTCGAACCGGGCCGATTCGACCAGCGCATCCCGAACGCTGACGAGCTCTTCGAGGCTCGACAGGCGCCGGGGACGAGCAGGTGCACGGGCTCTGGTTCGCTCAAGCTTCGAGGAATCGGTGGGCATCGAGTGCCGCCATACATCCGGTCCCGGCGCTGGTGATCGCCTGGCGATAGACATGGTCCTGAACATCGCCAGCCGCGAAGACCCCTTCGATACTGGTCATGGTGGCGTAGCCATCGGCACCGCCCCGGGTCTGGATGTAGCCATTTTTCATGGCCAGCTGGCCTTCAAAGATGCCGGTATTGGGCGTATGGCCGATCGCCACAAAAAGCCCTTGCACGGCGAGCTCGGTTTGGTCGCCATTGCGGCTGTCGCGCAGCCGAAGTCCGGTCATGCCGCCCTCATTACCGAGAACTTCATCGATTTCCTGAAACCAGCGAATGTCGACTTTGCCCTCATTTACACGGGCTGTGAGCTTATCGACCATGATGGGCTCGGCCCGGAAGCGGTCGCGCCGGTGAATCACGGTGACTTTACGAGCGATGTTGGCAAGATACAACGCCTCCTCGACCGCCGTATTTCCACCTCCGACGACAGCCACCTCCTCACCGCGGTAGAAGAAGCCATCACAGGTGGCGCAGGCGCTCACCCCCCGACCCATATACGACTCCTCGGAGGGCAGACCGAGGTATTTCGCACTTGCACCAGTTGCCAGAATCAATGCGTCGCAGGTGTATTCGCCGGCATCGCCGATGAGTCGAAACGGCCGGTTCTGCAGATGTACCGTATGAATCTGGTCGAACAGGATTTCGGTTCCGAAGCGCTCAGCATGCTTCTGGAAACGTGCCATCAGCTCTGGCCCCTGGACCCCATCTGCATCGGCCGGCCAGTTGTCGACTTCGGTCGTCGTCATTAATTGTCCACCTTGCGCGAGACCTGTAATCAACACAGGGGAAAGGTTTGCGCGGGCGGCATAAACGGCAGCGGTGTAGCCCGCTGGGCCTGAACCGAGGATCAAAAGTCGTGAGTGTCGGGAGGTCATGGAGAGGCTCGTAGGGGGGGCGGGATCTGTGAAATTATAGGTCGAGAGCTCAGCTTGGGCCCGATGAACCTAAAGGACAAACATGGCTCATGACGAGAACAAGGCCTTTCTTAGGCGGATGCCAATTTTTGTGGGAATTGGCGAATCCCAGCTTGAAATGTTGGCTGCAGGGAGCGTGCGGCGAAGCTTCCCACGGGGGCGATCGATCGTGGCCGAGGGCGAAACTTCGCAGTCGTTTTACCTGCTGTTGTCGGGGCGGGCCAAAGTCCAGCGTTCAGACTCCGAGGGTAAGGAGGTCATTTTGGCGATTCTTGGCCCCGGTGAGTTTTTTGGGGAGATGAGCCTGATTGATGACGCCCCGCGGTCTGCCAGCGTCATCACGATCGAGCCCTGCGATTTCATCGCGGTCAACAAGGAAAGCTTCAAAGCCATGTTGGCCTCGAGTACCGATATGTGTCTAGCCATCATGCGCGGCATTGTCCGGCGCCTGCGTGAAGCGGACAAGAAGATTGAGACCCTGGCGCTGATGGATGTTTACGGTCGAGTGGCCCGAGTACTCCTGGATTTTTCAGAAACGGTGGGCGGCGAGCGCGTGGTCAAGGGCAAGTTGCCGCGGCAGGAAATTGCAAAAATGATCGGCGCGTCGCGCGAAATGGTCTCGAGGGTCATGAAAGGGCTCGAGGTCGACGGGTTTATTGTCCCGGTTAGCGAAGGAAGATTGTTGCTACGCGACAAGATTAACCTCTACCTGAATTAGCATTGAGGGGTTTCCTGCTTTCGGATTGAGGATGTCGCTGGTATCGCTCTCACTGCCCGAAAGGGCCATGCGCTTGCTCGATGAAGCGCGTTGGTTTGCCAACGCTGGAGCGGGCTTTTTACTCGCTCTAATTCTGCTGACCTACGATCGAGCCGACCCCGGTTGGTCCAATGCTGGCCCTCCGCGCGAGATTCATAACGCGGGCGGTCGGGTTGGCGCATGGATGGCTGATTTGTTGCTCTATCTCTTTGGCGCGAGTACCTGGATCTGGGTCGGCCTGATCGCGGTTCTGCTCTGGCGCGGTATCTTGCGCATGCGAGCACGTGAAATGACGGCGCGTGGCGTTCCGCCCTCGATCGATCCCGAAGCGCCGCATTTTGCTTGGGAGCGGTGGTTCGGGTTTGGACTCTTTTTCCTCGGCTGCGTCGGACTCGAATCGCACCGGCTTTATTCGCTGAAGCTGCCCATGCCACTCGCGCCAGGCGGGGTGGCGGGGGATTTGATCGCCGATGGTTTGACGTTGTTGTTGGGGCCGGTAGGAACCACCATGGTGTTGCTGGGCTTCATTGCGATTGGCTTTAGTTTGCTCAGCGGGTGGTCGTGGTTTGAGATTTTTGAGCGCATCGGCGGCGCGGTCGAGCGCGGGGTTGGTCTTATGGCCGAGTCGCTTGCGGTGCGCCAGGATCGGGCGATAGGACAGCAAGCTGCCCTCGAGCGAGACGGCCTCGTCGATGAGAAAAAACTCAAGGTGAGGTCGGCGGATGGGCTGGTGGAGGATTTTCTATCGACTGCCTCGGACTCTGGGAGCGCTGCAGCCCCCAGGCCCCGTCGGGCGTCGGCCCCCGAGTTCAACGAACCGCAGTTGGCCGGATTGTTCGAAGCGGATGACCAGACGCTCGATCTGCCAGCGCGCGATCATCCTGCGAGCGATCATCCTGCGAGCGATCATCCTGCGAGCGATCATCCTGCGAGCGATCATCCTGCGGGGGTTTTTGCAGAAGGAGCCGCGCATCCGGACTCAGCAGATTTGTCTCTTGTCCTGCGTGCAGAGCGAGGGATCGAGGGCGACACCGATTTGGAGCCGATCCTGAATTCGGCGCCGCCCGCCACGCAGCCTGCCACGTCGAGCGCCCTTAAAGAACCTGCATCATCGTTCCGGATCGAACCGCAGGCTCCGCCCGCTGAAAAGTCAGTTCGGGTGCTTCGCGAGGCGCAAAAGTCGCTGTTTGGCCTCCTCGAAGGTTCCGACCCAAGGCCAAGCGTCGCGTTGCTCGAACCGCCGCCGGCTGTGGTCGAGACCGTCAGTCCGGAGTCGATTTCCTACACCTCGCGTTTGATCGAGAAGAAGCTCGCTGACTTCGGCGTGGCAGCCAAGGTCGTCACCGCGCAACCCGGCCCGGTGATCACTCGTTACGAAATCGAACCCGCGACTGGCGTCAAAGGCAGCCAGATCGTCAATTTGGGTAAGGACCTGGCCCGTGCGCTCTCGCTGACGTCACTCAGGGTGGTCGAGACCATTCCCGGCAAGAATGTCATGGGGCTTGAGTTGCCCAACGCACGACGCCAGACGGTTCGACTGTCAGAAATTCTGAGCGCCAAGGTGTTTGCCGATGCGAGTTCGGCGCTGACGATGGCCCTGGGCAAAGACATCAGCGGCCACGCCGTCGTCGCTGATCTGGCCCGTATGCCGCACCTGTTGGTGGCCGGTACCACGGGGTCGGGTAAGTCGGTGGGGATCAATGCCATGTTGCTGTCGCTCCTCTATAAGAGCGATCCAGCGCAGGTAAGACTCATCCTGATCGATCCCAAGATGCTGGAGATGAGTGTCTACGAAGGCATCCCGCACCTGTTGGCTCCGGTGGTGACCGACATGCGACAGGCCGCCAATGCGCTGAATTGGTGCGTTGCGGAGATGGAGCGGCGCTACCGCATCATGAGCAAGCTGGGCGTGCGTAACCTGGCCGGTTTCAACGCGAAGATCGCGGAAGCGGCGCAGCGCGAGGCCTTGATTCCGAACCCGTTTTCGCTCACTCCTGATGCCCCAGAGCCTCTCAGTAGATTGCCGCAAATCGTGGTCGTGATCGATGAACTCGCCGACCTGATGATGGTGGTTGGCAAGAAGATCGAAGAGCTGATTGCGCGCCTCGCCCAAAAAGCGCGAGCCGCCGGGATTCACCTGATTTTGGCCACTCAGCGGCCCTCGGTTGATGTGATTACCGGTCTCATCAAAGCCAATATCCCGACCCGAATTGCCTTTCAGGTTTCGAGCAAGATCGATTCGCGCACCATCCTCGATCAGATGGGTGCCGAAAGCCTGCTCGGGATGGGTGACATGCTTTATCTGCCCCCGGGCAGTGGCGTACCCATGCGGGTGCATGGCGCTTTTGTGGCGGATGAAGAGGTTCATCGGGTTGTCGAGCACTGGAAGGTCCAGGGCGAACCGGACTATATCGAGGGCCTGCTCGAAGGCGGTGGGGTTTGGTGGCCTGAGCCAAACGCTCTCCGAGGCAGGCGTCGACGCCGAGACGGACCCGATGTACGACCAGGCCGTCGGAATCGTCCTCCAGAACCGGCGTGCCTCGATTTCGTTGGTTCAGCGTCACTTGCGGATTGGCTATAACCGGGCCGCCCGGCTTCTTGAGCAAATGGAAAAATCCGGCGTCGTGAGCGCGATGGCCAGCAACGGCAACCGCGATGTGCTGGTACCAGCACGCAACGAATGAGTCTTGATCGGTGGTCCGTGAATGGGGTGAGGGCGCTTGCGGTGGCGACCTTGATCGCAATTCAGCTTTCGCCGTCACCAGCACGGTCGGCCCCGGAGCCTGATCCCGCCAGCGGCGTTGCGCAGTTGCGCGTCTTTGTCGAGGGCACCCGGGCCGCGCACGGTGAGTTTACGCAACGAACGACACGCACCGATGGGCCTTCCGGTCGATCAGAGCAAGGCCGCCCGGAACAATCACGAACGGAACAATCACGCCCGGAAGCGCCTCGCACGGTGAGCGGGCGCTTTGCGTTCGCTCGGCCAGGGCGGTTTCGGTGGGAGGTGACTCGCCCTGATGATCAACTGATCGTCTCGGATGGCAAGCAGGTTTGGTTTCACGATCGCGATCTTGATCAGGTGTCCGTCCGTCCGTTGGGGGATTCGATCGGTTCCAGCCCCGCGGCGATCTTGTTTGGATCGGATGCCATTGAGCGCGAGTTCGCAGTGCGTGAGATGGGGGTCCGGGACGGCGCTGCCTGGATCGAAGCCACCCCGCACCGAAAAGATGCGGGCTTTGAGCGGATCGCTATTGGGCTTCGTCAGGGACTGCCTGTCGCGATGGAGATTCGGGACGCATTCGGGCAACTCACGCGTCTGAGTTTTGATTCAGTGCGGCGTGATGCTCAACCCGACTTGAACCAGTTCAGATTTGTTGCTCCGGCGGAGTCAGGGCAAGAAAGCCGCAGAAAGTAGACCCGTCGGTTGCCGTAACCGGTCCACAAAACGGTCAGAACTCGGTGTGAAACCGTACGGCGTAGACGTCGACCGGGCCCCGCGCCGAGTTGTAGGCAGGGTTTGCGATTCGTTGGTAGTCAGCGGTGATCGAGATTCCATGGTCAAAGCCAAAACTATAGAAACCTTCGAAAATATTTTCGGTCTTATAGGCTAGACGGCCATCGCCGATAAAGAACGAGATTCCACCGGCTTCCAAGTAGCGTCGGCGGTCTTTGGAAAGCCCGTTTCGCAAGAGTGAGACACCGATCGTGTCCTTCGCCCGACCCCAGAGTGATCCCTGAAATAGAAACCCTGACGAAAACGAGTCGTCTACCTCGGTAAATGCGTAGGTTTCGGTGCGGCCGTCAGTCTTCATCGCACGCAGAAAAAATCCAGCCTTGTCGTTGATCGCTTGTTCAACATTGACGCCCAGACCGTACTTTATTTTCTCGCCGTTACGGACTTTGAGAATGGCTTGAGGGTCTGTACCGGGGTGCGTAAGGAGGTAATTTCGAGCGTCGTTGAAACTAGCCACGACGGCTCGGTTTCTGAAGCCAAGAATTCGAACTTTGCCTGGTTGTTCCAGAAACTGGTGACTATGTTCGATTTCGATCTGGTCGCCGTAGTGTTTGCCGATCGCAAAATCAATTGGCAGGCCATTCGGTTCTTTGGGGCCTGTCATTCTGCCGAAGCGAATGACCCAATCCTGTTTGTACCATTCGCCGGCAAAGCCCCAACCAAAGCCGCGGGCGTCGGCCGCGTAGTCAAATGATGCATAGGCCCAATTACCCCAGTTCATGAATTGCGTTCGGGCATCTTTTGCGTAAGCGTTGTCGTCAAAGACATCCAGGGTCGAAAAATTGCCAGCAGTCAGGACAAATCGATCACGCGCGACCTTGCCGGCCATCTGGTTGAGGTCCGACTCAATCTGTTCGGTACGTTCGCCTTGGTTCCAGGTCTGGCGCAAGAAAAGCCGTTGCAAATACGGTTTAGGGGTCGGCCCGCCAGCCCGCGTGATTTCACCGTTGGTAAAGCCGCCGAGCCCAATCAAATTCTTGGAGAACGGAGTCCCCGCTGCGAGCTCTGGGTTGATATAGATCTCACCGTCCTCCCAAACGCGCATTCCCCAATGCGCTGTCGCTGAGAAGGTAAACATGCGGTCGTGGCCTGCGTTCAGGCTGTTGACATCTGAATACAGCGAACGAAATTTTGGGTGAGTTTGCCAATTTAGAGTCGACTGATATTTAGCGGTCGACTCTTCGAACTCGGGTTCATCCGCGGCGGCCTTCACAGAGCCCCACATTCCGAACAATAAAATGATCCCGAACGAGAAGGCCTTCATGACCTCTGAACGCAATTTCACTCTCTTGGACATTCCGATGTCAGGTCGCTGCAGGCTAGAGCAGCACGCAGTCTACTGGTGATTTGTGACAGGATCGCGAGCGTTGTGCGCTGTGCCATCAACGCTCGTCCGTTTCGCGGCCCATGGCGGGCAATCGGCGAGGTACCGCTGCCATCGGTCCCCCAGCAAGATGGAGGGTTTGACGATTTCAAACCACGGAGACGTATCAAAGTCTCGAGGCGCCACCAGTGAGTGGTGATGCATACGCGCAGCCACTGGATAGTCAATTGACGCAAAGGCCTGGGCGATCAAGGTTGAGCAGATGGCGCGGGTTGGATCGCCGCTGCCGAGGGCCAGGAGTTGGCGGCGAAATCGGGGCGGCACGAACGGCAGCGGAAAAAGAAAGCGCCCCAGATCGACGACGTTCTTCAGGTCGTATTGTTGCCCGCAGCGCCGTACCGCAGCGTCGACAACGACCTGAATCTGCTGTGGGGAAAGGCCAACCGGGCGGCAAATCCGAGTATGCATCGACCCGTATTTCGCGAGTGGTGCTAGCTGGACGCCGTGTTCCATGTCGGCCTCAATCAACACCGGCGTATCGGGTTCTGAGTGTGTTGGAGTCGCGATACAGAGCGCTGCATGCGACCAGGTGCTTTGCGTCAGATATTTAATGGCGGTGCTGATATGGCGATCGCCTTCTACCAGCAGCACATCCCCCGGGCGAATTACCGCGCGAAGCGCTGCAAGACTATTCGTTGTGGGTGGTGCATACGTGCTACTCGGGCGATTTAAAAATCGCGCAATCTGCCGACCAATCGCCCGTGTTAATACGTTCATACCCTAGTGTGCCCTTAGCCCCTACGAGCGACAATAGTGTGGTCCGAGAATCGGTTCAAAATCGTCGTCGTGGTTGATTAGTCCTTAATGTCCAATTCGTCTCTGTTCCCCCACGAATCGCACGAGCCCTTGGCCGAGCGCATGCGGCCGCGGACTTTGGCCGCTATTTTGGGTCAGGACCATCTGCTTGGAGAGGGTGGCGCGCTCCGGCTCGCGATTGAAAGCCGCCGCCCCCACTCGATGATTCTGTGGGGCCCACCCGGGGTTGGTAAGACGACGCTGGCGCGGTTGTTGGCTGCGGCGTTTGGTCTCGAATTTATGACGATTTCGGCTGTACTCGGCGGCGTCAAAGACATTCGCGATGCGGTTGCTTTTGCGCAGCAGCATCAGCCACGCGGCACGCTCGTGTTCGTCGATGAAGTGCATCGATTTAACAAGGCGCAGCAAGACGCATTTCTTCCGCATATGGAATCCGGGCTCTTCACCCTGGTCGGCGCAACCACTGAGAACCCCTCCTTCGAAGTCAATTCAGCGCTGCTTTCGCGTGCGACGGTGCATGTCTTGCGCCGCCTCGACTCAACCGCACTTCAGGCCCTGGCTGAGCGAGCCTTTGAGACGGCATGGCCTGGGGTCACGGTGACCGAGGAGGGCTATCGACTGTTGATCGATACCGCCGATGGCGACGGGCGCCGTCTGCTTAATTTGATCGATGCGCTGGCACCTTCTGAAACACTGCTCGATCGGGACGCCATTGCCGAGCGCCTGGGCGAGCGCGTACGTCAGTTCGATCAAGGTGGTGATGCGTTCTATGACCAGATTTCAGCCTTGCACAAGAGCGTGCGGGGCTCGAGCCCCAACGCGTCTCTGTATTGGCTAGCGAGGATGCTCGATGGCGGTGCCGATCCGCGATACGTCGCGCGGCGGCTCGTGCGGATGGCCGCGGAAGATATTGGCTTGGCTGATCCTCGGGCACTGCGGCTCGCGCTCGATGCGGCGGAGACGTGGGAACGGCTCGGTAGCCCAGAGGGCGACCTGGCGTTGGCGATGGCCGTCACCTACCTGGCGGTCGCCCCCAAGTCGAATGCGGTTTATAAAGCCTGGAAGGGCGTTCAGGCGTTTGTCCGTGAGCGTGGCTCTGATCCAGTGCCGGATCACTTGCGCAATGCGCCCACCCGACTCATGGCGGATTTGGGCTACGGGCGCAGCTATCGTTATGCCCACGACGAGCCGCATGGTTACGCCGCAGGAGAGTCCTACCTGCCGTCGGGTCTAGAGGATGTCGCCGATCTCCGTTGGTATCAGCCCACCGATCGCGGACTCGAGACCCGGATTCAGGAAAAACTTGACCGCCTGCGACAGCTCGACGTCGATCATCCCAGCTCCCGGCGATAATCACGCCCGTACGACGTTGAGCCTGAAGGTCTTGCGTCCGTCTTTTCTAATAGTTCGGAATTCACCATGATCGATATTCAATTGCTGCGTAAGGACCTCGATGCTGTTGCCGAGCGGCTCGCTACACGCGGTGTCGCCCTCGACGTGGATGCGTTTCGGGCACTCGAAGCCCGGCGTAAGACCGTTCAGGTTCGTACTGAAGAACTCCAGGCCCGTCGCAACGCACTTTCGAAACTGGTGGGGCAGCGCAAGGGGCGCGGTGAAGACGCCTCTGCCGAACTTGCGGAAGTTGCCGGTTTGGGGGACGAACTTGACCAGACCAAGGCCGAGAATGAACAGATTCTGCACCAGGTCGATGAATGGCTGCGAGCGCTTCCCAACCTGCCCCAGGCCAATGTGCCGGTCGGTCGCGATGAGTCGGGGAACGTTGAAATTCGCCGATGGAGTCCGTTTGGAGAGGATATCCAAGGTCGACCTATTGTGTCTCAGCAGGAGGCTTGGGGTTCCGAGTCAGCGACCTATCAACCGAGAGATCATGTGGATCTGGGGGCTCGGTTGGGTCTTGATTTCGAAACGGCGGCCAAATTATCAGGCTCGCGATTCAGTCTGCTCCGCGGATCTCTGGCGGCACTGCACCGCGCACTCGCTCAGTTCATGCTGGATACGCACACGCGCGAGCATGGTTATGTTGAATGCTGGACCCCTGTCTTGGTGAACTCAGAATCCTTGGCGGGGACTGGGCAACTACCCAAGTTTGCTGATGATATGTTCTCCGTTCGACGCGGCGGGCCATCCGAAACGCATCGGGCCGATGAAGCGCCGTTGTGGCTGATATCAACAAGTGAAATCACGCTCACGAATCAGGTGCGCGATGAAATTATCGAGCCCGATCAGCTCCCCTTGCGTTGGACAGCTCACACGGCGTGCTTTCGGTCGGAAGCCGGGGCCGCAGGTCGGGACACGCGGGGCATGATCCGCCAACATCAATTTGAGAAAGTGGAACTGGTTTGGGTCACCCACCCCGACGCCTCGACCCAGGCACTTGAGACCTTGACGCTCAACGCCGAAGCGATTCTGCAAAAGCTTGAGTTGCCCTATCGGGTGCTACAGCTTTGTACCGGTGATATGGGCTTTAGTGCGTCGCGAACTTACGACATCGAGGTTTGGCTGCCCGGTCAGCAGGCCTATCGAGAGATTTCGTCATGCAGTAATTGCGAGGCCTTTCAGGCGCGACGCTTGAGCGCGCGGATGCGAACTGCCCCGGGTCGCACGGAATTCGTCCATACGTTGAACGGATCCGGTGTGGCGGTTGGGAGGGCGCTGGTGGCCGTTCTGGAAAACTATCAGCAACCCGACGGTTCGATTGTCGTGCCTGACGTGCTCAAACCCTATCTGGGTGGAGTGGCCCGACTCACACCCGATGCGTGATTGAGGCGGACCGGCCCGGGGTTGTGAGCCCAGAGCCGGTTGAGCGCTTTATCCCGCCTTGCGTGCGACCAATTCCCAGACCATGCGCTCTTGGTCGGTGGCACGTTCTGGGCTCGCGAAGAGCGGCTGGAGCTTGTCGGGGTCGACAGCGGTGCCAAGTACCCGTAATTGACCGATGAGGATTCGGGCCTGCTCGAAGGCAACTTCCGGGTTGCCCGCGATCTGCTCATAAGAGACTGAACCGCCGCCGCCGCCACCTCCGCCGCCCGCAGCGGCATGTTCATGTTCGTGCTTAAGGACTTCCATCGCTTCGATTCGGGCGTGCTGTTCATGCACCCGTTCGCGCTCCTCAAGGAGCTCCTGCGCCATCAGATGGCGGACCTTTTTCATGATGCGGTCGACCTCGGTCCTGGGCAGGTGCAGTCGGGCCGCCTCAGCCTCGAGCATTTCTTTTTCGTCCTGGCTCAAATGACCGTCGTGCAGGGCCTCGCGCACAGTGTCCTCGAAGGCTTCTCGGTCGAGTCGCAACTGGTCGGTAAACGCCGAAGCCAGCAAACCGGCAGGGATCGCAAAGATACCAATCCCGAGGAACGCGAGGATCACCGTCATCGCTCGGCCGCCGGGAGTCACAGGTGAAATATCCCCGTACCCCACGCTGGCCAGCGTGATCACCGCCCAGTAAATCGACTGGGGAATATTTTCGAACTTGTCCGGCTGGGCTTCGTGCTCCAGCAAATAACCAAAGCTAGCGGTCAAGATGACTAGCAAAACCATCACGAAACCCGCTGCGTAAAGGACCCGCCACTCTCGGATCACGACTTTGCCAAGCGTATCCATGGCGCCACTGTTACGTGTGAGTTTGAGCAAACGCATGAGCCGGAATACGCGCAAGAATCGCAGATCGAAGAGGTGGTGCAGGAACACCTCAAGGAAGAATGGCAACACCGCTAATAGGTCGATGATTGCGTTTCGGGTCTTTGCATAACTCAAGCGTGAGAGTGAATCGTAACGATTCTTGAACTCCGGTTCTTCTGGCACCGAGTAGAGACGAAGCAGGTATTCGGTCGAGAAGATCGCAACCGCGATGTAATCCAGAAGCTTGAATTCCCAGATGAGGATGTCGTGGATTGAGGGAACGGTCTCAAGAATGACCGCGACGACTGAGATCAGAACCCAAATCACCAGGAAGTTATCGAGCAGCACGTGCAACTTGCCAGACGTCGGGGTCTGGAAAATGAGTGCGTGAACTTTCTGGCGAACGGTCTTGTCCTTGTTCCGATGCGCAAACTCCTGAATGGCAGGGATGAGGATTCGTGAAAGCTTAGCCAGGCGCAGCAACCGGATCGCCCGCAGGGCTCCGACGTTGAGCGGCATGAACAGCGAAAGGTAAAAGGGCAGGATCGCCGCCAAGTCGATGAGCGACATTGGCATGATCATCCAGCGGAAATGGCTCCCGGACTTTCCCTTGAACTCCTCCATCTCCGGCGCCGTGTAGAGGCGCAGGATGTACTCGATCGTAAAAACCCCCAGGGAGAACATGTCAAAGAAGTGGAAGAGGTCCTTGTTAGACTCATAAACCTCGGGGACATTCTCAAACAACAACGCGAATGGGATCGCTACGATGAGCGCCATCGTGAAATTGTCGATAAAGGGCTGCAGGTTGCCCGGGCGATTTGGGTCAAACAGCGCTGCATAGACATTGCCGCGAATGCCGACGGGTGCCGGTAGGGTCGGGGCGTCGGATGCCCCCGCGTGACCGTGATGCGTCCCGTGATCGCCATGGCCACCATGTTGGCCGTGGTGACCGTGATGGCCGTGAGTGGCGTGCTGCGTGTTCGGCGTGGACGACATCAGAACTCCTCGAAAACACCTGGGAGAGATCTCTAATCCAGGCTGAACTTGAACCTGCTTGAATGGTTTGAAGGGCCTAAGCTATACCCATCCACCATTTAAGGCATTTGGGTCGGAGGATATTCCGGATATCGGATTTTGACTAGCTCGATTTCGCGAACGGCGTCCGGGAAGCTCGTTATTTTGCGCATTCCGCGCAGGCTGATAATCTTCGTGACCCGGAGAGGTGGCAGAGTGGTCGAATGTACCTGACTCGAAATCAGGCGTACGGGCAACCGTACCGTGGGTTCGAATCCCACCCTCTCCGCCAAAAAGCAAGGGCCCGCAGGGGCCTTTGCTGCTTTTTGGGTGGAGCGGTGAGCGAGCCAACAGTTTGGCTCGCGTCGGGATGAGAAGCGGCGAGCCTACGAGCGAGCCGCCGGGAGATTCCCACCCTCTACGCCTTGGGTGCGCTTCTTGAGTCGGTACAAGACCTCACCCACGATCTCAGTGGTTGCTGATCCAGTTTTCAACACTCAGTCCAGCGCAGTTCAAAAAGTCAGCTTCGTTGTTGGTGACCAGTGTTACCCCTAAAGCGACCGCGTGAGATGCGATGAGTTCGTCCAGAGCATCGCGGTTGCGATCTTTGTAGGCTGCGCGGATGGGGCCATAGGCCTTGGCAGCTTGTGCATCAAAAGGCGCAACCTTGATGTCGTCGAGCAAGCTCTCCAGTGCCGACCGGTTGGATTCCTGTGACGCAGTGCTTGAGCAGGCGATACCAAATTCAAGCTCAGCTAAAGTCACAGCAGAAATAATAACGTCGCCCACAAAGCACTGGGCAAACCGCTCGCGCACCTCAGGCGGCTGATGCTTCATGAGGTAGATGCAGATGTTGGTGTCGAGCATGTATTTCGGATTCATAAAGACTCGCGTTCGCCCTCCATGTTTTCGCCCCGGCCTCGGGCCATGAAGTCAGGTGAGAACTTGGCAAGCTTGCCCAACACATCGCCCACTCGGCGCTGGGCCGGACGGATTCGCAACTCGTCCCCTTGTCGCTCTATGACCAGATCAACGTCCCAGGTGCTGTAGGCGAGTTCGGCGGGAATGCGAACGGCTTGCGAGTTGCCGTTCTTGAAAAGTTTGGTGTTGGCCATGGCGAACCCTTTTTGGATGTACATGTACATCTTGATCCAGGAGGAAGCGAATGTAAAGCCAAGTATCCAGCCGATCTGCGCAGTCAGGTCTTCCTGCGTTAGCCGACGATCAAGACCGCCTGAGTCGGGGTGCGGCAGCCTCGAAAGCCTTCCGCTCAAAGATGCCTAGAAAGGCGCACGGTTTAATCCGGGAACGATTTCTTGTAGAGGAATGCAGGGAACAACATCACGAGTACCAGCACGGCTCCGACGAGCGCCCGGTAGGTTGACTGGAAGGGGATCAGGTAGAGCGGAAGGGCGACTTGGTGTGCCTTCTCCATCAGGTACAGGCAAATTCCGGTCCAGGCGATCATTGCAATTGTGAACACGAAGTGTCGAGCGATCTTCCGCACCCCCGATCACTCAAAGAGGATTTCGACTGGCCACGCTTCGACCGGGCCCATCTCGCGATTTTTTGTTCGCCAGTTTTGAATAAATGTATTGAGCGTAACCCTGGCCTGAGCGTCGACGCGCGCTTGGGTCGGCGCCTTTTGTTGCGTGGGGCCATCACGAATGGTCTTGTCGACTTCGGCGGTGGCCACATCGAGACTGCCACCGTTGGTGCGCATCACATGAGCCGACTCGCCCCGAATCCGAAAATCCCGCTGGACCTGAAACTTGTCCATGAAGTAGTACGTCATGCCCGCACCGACCACAGGCAGACCCAAGAGCCCGCAATTGAGCCCGAGATTACGCCCGAGATTACGCCCGAGATTTAGCCCAGGACGCCCTGCTGCCACTTTGGGTGCAGGGCGACGCTTCTTGGGAGTTTTTATAACGGACGCCATGGTCCTGGGTGCGACTGGTTCTCGACTGGTGGCTCAGAAAATCAATCGGCATGACCTCGATGCATCATTCGCGAACCAAGGGCGCCGTAGATCAGGGCGTTGACTTGTTCGCGGTGAATTTTCCGAATTTCCCCTGGCGCTGCTGCCATGACGACGACTACCAACTGCTCTCTCGGGTCAACCCAAAATTGGGTGCCGTTCGCGCCATTCCAGGAGTAGTCGCCCACGTGGCCGTTCATCGGCGAAAGACCGCGCTCGGTACGTACGGCAACGCCCAGACCAAAACCATAGCCATTTCGGCCAGGTTCGGTCTGCCCAACGTTGTTCTGGATGCTAGGGGTTAAGTGATTCGACGTCATCAGCGCCACCGTCTGTGCGCCCAGCACGCGTTTGCCATCGAGCGTTCCACCATTCAGCATCATCTGGCCAAACCGCACATAGTCGGCGGCTGTTGAATAGGCACACGACCCACCACAGTCGAACTTTGGCTGCTGTTTGAGCACCGCAATCGATTGCGGTTTCTGGGTGATCGGGTCAAGCGGAAGTGGCTGCGCCAATCGGGTTTTATCCTTCTCCGGAACATGAAAGGTCGTGTCGGGCATGCCAACCTTCGACCAGACCCGTTCCTGTAGAACGTCGTTCAGCGGTTTGTTTGCAATTTTTTCCTGAACGAGACCCAGGACGTCGATGCCAAAGCCGTAATCCCAGACCGTTCCTGGTTCATACAGAAGCGGGGTCGATGCGAGCTTTTTGATGAACTCAGCACCTGAATACTCGAACGCAGCGCCGGCCGAAGAACCCGGAAACAGTTTATGAATCGGCGTGTTGCCACGGGCACCGTAGGTCATGCCATTGGTGTGGCGCATCAGATCCTGAATCGTGATCGGAGACTTTGCCGCATTGGCAGTGACACTTTTGTCGGCATTCACGACGCCAACGCTCACGCCTTTAAACTCCGGAAACCAATTGGACACGTCAGATCCGAGCGGAAGCCGTCCCTCCTCATAGAACGTCAGCGCACCTACGCTGGCCATGACTTTCGTCATTGAAGCCAGATTGAAAATGGCATCCAACGGCATCGGCGTCTGGGTCTCCTTGTTTAGGGAACCATACGAACGGTAGATCGCCAGCTTCCCGTACCTTGCAACCGCGAGCACGGCACCAGGCATCCGATTTTTCGCGATCTCGCTTTCGAAAAATGCGTCAATTCGCTGCACGCCCTCCTGCGAAATACCGACGCTTTCTGGACTTGCTGAGGGCAAGGGCGTTTTTTTCTCCTGTGCATGAATCGGCGCGCCGATACTCATTGC
>Ga0209189_1001832_pt1 | contig 15464 bp, 19 predicted proteins | sample C_130820_EF_Meta_FD_187308 | JGI IMG/M metagenome (GOLD analysis project Ga0209189, IMG submission 187308) | Freshwater microbial communities from Lake Croche, Canada to study carbon cycling - C_130820_EF_MetaG (SPAdes) (version 3) | ecosystem: Environmental > Aquatic > Freshwater > Lake... | reverse complement strand
GGATCTTTTCTGTGGGTTCAACACTCTTCAGACGTTCATTATTCAGCGCCTCCTGCGCCTCACGAACTGCGGTATCTGCAGAAGTTTTGACATTCTTTGCCTCGGTAAGTCTACTTTCGAGCTCCCGGATCTTTTCTGTGGGTTCAACACTCTTCAGACGTTCATTATTCAGCGCCTCCTGCGCCTCACGAACTGCGGTATCTGCAGAAGTTTTGACCTTCTGTACATCGGTAAGTCTACTTTCGAGCTCCCGGATCTTTTCTGTGGGTTCAACACTCTTCAGACGTTCATTATTCAGCGCCTCCTGCGCCTCACGAACTGCGGTATCTGCAGAAGTTTTGACCTTCTGTACATCGGTAAGTCTACTTTCGAGCTCCCGGATCTTTTCTGTGGGTTCAACACTCTTCAGACGTTCATTATTCAGCGCCTCCTGCGCCTCACGAACTGCGGTATCTGCAGAAGTTTTGACCTTCTGTACATCGGTAAGTCTACTTTCGAGCTCCCGGATCTTTTCTGTGGGTTCAACACTCTTCAGTCGTTCATTATTCAGCGCCTCCTGCGCCTCACGAACTGCGGTATCTGCAGAAGTTTGGACCTTCTTTGCCTCGGTAAGTTTATTTTCGAGCTCCCGGATCTTTTCTGTGGGTTCAACACTCTTCAGTCGTCTAACTTCCAGATTGCCCTGCGCCTCACGAACTGCGGAAGCTGCATCAGTTAGGACCTTCTGTGCCTCGGTAAGTTTATTTTCGAGATCCTTGAGCCTTTCGGTGGCTTCGTCGTTTGCTCTTAGCAATCGTTCATTATTCAGCGCCTCCTGCGCCTCCTGCGCCTCAGCATTTGCATCATTTGCCGTGGTCCGTTTATTTTCAATTTTCTCCTCTAGGCCCTTGGCCTTTTCTTCAATTTTGTCCAATATTATTCTTTTTTGATCAATCTGCTCTTTCAAACTTTCTTTATTTGATCTGGCACGTCGAGCATCATCTTCAGCTCTCGAAATTTTATCTTCGAGGTCTCTGAGCCGTTCTTCATCCACCCCATCTGTTCTCGCCTTTTCCAAATCGTTTTCGAGAACTTCTTTATTTGCTCTGGCACGTCGTTCATCTTCTTCAGCTCGTGCAATATCTTTTTCGAGCTCTTTGATTTTTTCTTCAGCTTGTTCTTTTGCTTTTTTTGTTCTTGATTGTTCTTCTTCTAAACTTTCCATGTCCTTGAGAGCCCGTCGGGCATCCTCTTGAGCCTTTTTCAATTTCTCTTCGAGTTCTTTGATCCGTTTTTCATCCTCTTGAGCCTTTTCTCGTAACCGGTCTTCTTCATTTAAGTCTTCTTCACCCAATTTCTGCATCTTATCAGCGATTCGTTGAAGTAAATCCTGTAAAAGCATTTCAATATATTGAATCATCTCACTTCCCGTTTCGCTGTCCATCCAGGGGGGCCACTTATTAGCATTTGGGGGAGTGAGACCAAGGGGTATATCACCTGGACTGGATTCCCCTGTGGTGTCTGTGTTACCTAGATCCTGAAGATCGTTGAGGGCGACGAGCTTGTATCCCAGTATGAGTCCCAGTACTATTATAATTATTATTGCAACCCCAGCTGATAATATCAGGGTTGTCTTCATAGAATACAAAAAGTTTTTTTATATCCATAATAATATATGTCTGCTTCTGGTGGTCCAGGACCATATCTTAAATTGGGTATGACATTGTTAGTTATAGTTATAGTCGTATTATCTATATGGTTTGGACTCGTGAGTGGCGTTGGGTCAGCATATGCAAAATTTGGTGCAGATCGAACGAACGCAACTTCTATGTTTTATGTTTTTCCAAAATGGATCCAGCCAAACAAAAAATGGCATGATTGGGTAGGTTATCCAGAAAATTTTTCAAATATTGCTGGTTTTGTTCCAACTATTTCAACGCCAATTCCACAAAATAGTAAAATAAAGGATGTCACAGATGATACAGAATGCATGTTAAGTTGTGCAGCAGAAAGTAAATGTAAAGGATTCCTTTATTCAAATATTTCAAAAACATGTACACTGTACACCTCTATCGGTACTTTATTTCCGACAGAATCATCAAATGTTATATATAGCGTTGTAGGAAGTGAAACAACAAGTATGTATACTAAAAACGCTGGAAAGATGCCAGCTCCATTTCCAACCTATACACTTACAAATGGAAAGACTATGGGTATAACAGACTTTGCACTTACATCTTTAATGTGTGGAACTGGTTTATGTACAGGAACAACTGCAGCTCCTCATGGGCTTACAATAAGTTCAAATGTGACTATATATAATTACGGTACAATTGCACTTGGTACAACAAGTACAGTGCCTTATACAGTGACACCAGGTACGTTACTTGTACCATCTTCAACCACATTTACATTTCCTTCAACGTACACTGGAGGTGTAAGTGGTCAGACTATAGCTATGGTTAATACAGCGCCAGTGGCATCAGTGGCGGCTGACTCGATTTTGTTTAATACTACTGGCGCACATGGCTACTCGGTGGGAAATATTGTAAAAACCACAGGACTCACTGGTGTATTTAGTAATTCATTTACAATTCAAAGCGTACCAAGTGCAACGTCTTTTGTTGTAAACCTTTTACCGACCGCACCACTCGGAACTACATCAACAGGGGGTTCAGTGAGTCTATCATTTACGCTACCACCCTTTGTCACAAAGGATGGTGCACTTCAATGTGCGACTGCATGCAGTTCCAATACGACGTGTGTAGCATTTTCATTTGATACTTCTTTAAACTGTGGTCAAATCACTGATCTAAACCCAGACCCGCTGATCGCAGCGACTTCTACGTCGTCTGACCTATATACCACATCGACACCGACATTTACTGCTTCGAGCCAATACTGGCAATAATCATATATAGAAAAAAGAAAAGTCCACCAAAAATGAGAATTGGTAAGAGTATTGGCATAAGACCACTTAAAAAAGCACCAGCCCCCTCGTTAACTGCATTCCCTGCCGCTGCAGCAGCCGCATCCGTATTTGCTACAAAATTTGTCTCAAATGTTGTGTGAAGTATCCCTGTCCCCGTGCTTCCAGTAGCTTTGCTGGTGTCTTTTCCAGTATCGATTTCAAATATATTTGTCCCAACTATTTTTGTGACAGTTGCTGTTTTTCCGTCAATAAGATCAATACCAGTTCCACTGATGTCAATTGTATCTCCTACATTCACCTGAACATCTGATGAAATTCCATTTGAATGACCAACTGACCATGTTATATCAAGTTTTGTGGGACCAAGACCAGGGAACCAACTTACAATTGTTTTGTTAGGATCTATTGATGAAAAATTGAGAGTTGCACCATCCGATGCAATATAGTTTGCAAGACTTGCAGCAGCAATTGCTGCTGCAACGGCAGCTGTTATTCCTAATGCAGTAAAAGCAGCCATTCGATCAGATTTTGGATTTTTCGCATTATCCTCAGCTTCTTTAGCCTTTTTTGCTGCATCATCATGTTTTTGTTTAAGCGTTTCTGGACTATCATTTTCACCTTTAGGTGGTCGTGCATTTTCTGGTCCAGCGTTGAAGTCATGCCCCGCAGCATCACTTATTTCCCTATTTTTTGGCTTATTTCCACCTTTCCCTGATAGTCTGTTTTTCATTTCTTTCATTTTTGGAAATCTCCTCCTCAAAACCCCTCCTTTTTTTTCAACCCGTCTTAACTGTAGACGTTCCCGTAAAGAACTACCTGGATTTTTCATAATTTCTGCAAATGTATCTACAGAATTATATTCCATATAGTAGTAGAAAAGAAAATGATCACACGTTCCTGGTACGACATCCAAGGTCGAAAGTATATCGACATTGACGGAAAACAGGTCAAGGTGCCATTTCGATATGGCCGTGTCTCTGGGTGCACAGTCGAAGGACATGTACCAATTCAAGATATGCCTGTGGGTTCCAGGGTAAAAACTGAAATTAAAAAAGTTCGTTGGGATGGTCTAGAGTACTTAGTCCTTCAAAAGATATGCTTACACGACACGGGAAAGCAGTCGAAAATGACTCTGACCTCAAACGACAATTGACAGTACGGGCAGTTGAAAATGCAATGGGTATGCGACCACCCTCATTTAAAGTATTTCGAGATGGAAAATCCGGGTGCATGTACATCCCGAGATACTTTGGCCCGCCAGCCACTCGAGACCAACGCGTCGAACCAAAACAAGCGTCTATCTCGTTTGTCGGGACGCTCAGGAATTCGACGCGGCAGAATGAGGCATTCGTTTTCGGTGTTCAGGCGTTTAAAAAATACGGCGGAGGTGTTCTTTCGTTGCCACCAGGGTTTGGAAAAACAACAATGGCACTCGCGTATGCCGCTCATCTGAAGGTTCGTACGATGATTATAGTTCACAAAGAATTTTTAGCCAACCAATGGAAAGAAAGGATCCTCCAATTTTGCCCCGGGTCAACTATTGGTCGAGTCCAACAGGATGTATTTGATGTTGAACACGATTTTGTCATTGCTATGATCCAGACGATGTGTTCCCGTGAAAATGACCCCAAAGCGTTTGATTCAATTGGTTTTGTTGTCGTGGACGAGGCGCATCACATTGGCGCCGCTGCATTTTCACAGACAATGTTCAAATTGTGTCCTCAGTACTCGCTCGGCCTGACGGCAACCCCTGAACGAAAGGATGGGCTCACAAATATACTGTACTGGTTTATGGGCCCTGAAATTTTCAGGGTTCAGCGCGAAAACCAGGCGTCGACCCGAGTCGAGACAGTGTGGTACGACGACCCCGTATTTCGAGAGGCGCCACCAATTTCGCGAATCGGAAAAATAAACATGGCTGGGATGGTGACACAGCTCACAGAGCTCGACACGAGAAATCAGCGCATTCTCGACATTGTTCGAACACTGGACGGGTCCCGCCGTATTTTGATTCTCAGCGATCGCCGTGAACACTGTTTTTGGCTCAACAAACAAATCTCGGGTTCAGCGCTATACCTCGGTGGTATGGATGAAAAATCGCTCGAGGCGTCGTCTACGCACAGAGTAATCGTAGCAACATACTCGATGGCCCAGGAGGGCCTCGACATTCCAGTCCTCGATACGCTTCTCATGGCAACGCCACATTCAGACGTTACACAGGCCGTCGGAAGAATCATGAGAGAAACACCAGGGAAGGTGAATGCTCCTCTCATCATTGACATTGTTGATCGCTGGTCAGTTTTTCATTCAATGTATAGAAAACGGTGTGTAATCTACACGGCCGCCGGGTTCGAACAGCAACAACAGCAAACCGCGGAAGAATTTCCAAAAGGGAAATGTTTATTCTGATTAGAGAATGTCAACAGGAGCTGTTGTGTTTGCCCTGGCGCTCATATGCCTCATCATATTTTTTGTCGTGGAGACGCAGCCAAAGAAGATATCATCCATGCTCGATCTAAACGAGTTTAAAGACCTTCCAGCTGAACTTCGTGCCATGATTCGGGCGTCTATGCCAAAGCCGGCGGTCATCAAAAAGCAGTGGGCGACAATGACTCCTCAGCAGAAGCAGATGGTGCAGAATCAATTGTCAGCACAGTTTCCAAAACAGGGGGCTCCTCCACCTGCACCGTCTCGGGTGATCAAAGCTCCCGGACTGAAACCTGGTTTTCTGCTACCGGATGGAGTCGATAAGAGTAAGAAGAAAAACACCAAGGACAAAAAAGAGGACAAGATAGTTACACTCGGTGACATCGGGACCTCCGAAGACGATATCCCTCTTGATGGCGGGAGCGACAACACGTAAAGGTTTCCAGGGGGGGCGCGGTTCTTCTGAATCAAAAGGTGCATAAGTCAACCCCATCTATTGTAATTCAACAAATAAAGTAAACAACCCGTCTGGATTGTTCCCGCCACGGCTGGCTATAGCCTCGTATGGCGTGACGGGAACATTCGTATCGCTAAAATCAATTGTCTGATGTGTATCGTCGTAGAGACCTACGACTTCGTCGTCACTCATTATTTACTGTAATAAAATATTTTATAATACAACCTCCTTCTTCTTCGATTTACGTGTCTTTTTAACGGTCACATCCTTTGTGTCTGAACCCAAATCGACTGATACAATATCTGAAATGGCGTCATCGTCACGAGGCCCGGGCTCTCGGGTCCCGACTGGTGGCGGTGGACCGATAATTCCACCCATCAAGTTTGACAAATCAATGCCGGGTCCGCGCATTTCATGACGCCCTGCTGATGGCGAAACCGATGGAGGAGCAGCAGCAGCAGCCTGTGTTCTCTGAACAGCGTCCACCATGTTCTTGACGAGATCTGGGTTTTGTTTGAGCACCTGATTCATGTTCGGCATGGCGCTCTTGAACATTGAGTTTGTCAGGTGGAACATCATCGCCGACCCACCAACCATCATAATGAGCTTCACCTCTGGGGCAACATTCACCTTTGCGTTATATTTGTTGTACAACTCCTCAAATACACCGTCATAGTCATCCTGGTTTTCCATTACATTCTCGGACCACCCATCCAGCTGAAGATCAAATGGATCGAAACGCTTATTCAAAAATTCAAGGCCAGTCACACACGCGACGAGGATGCGCTTCTGGAACCGGATAGCTCGCTCGGCTTCGATTGCATACGTCAGACGCTTGTATTCGACACGGATCTCTTCGATATCGCTATAAATTGATAGACGATTTGACGTGTGTAATCCTTTTTTTGCCAATCGGGCGATTTTGTTGAGCAGGTCCGCCTTTTCATCTTCAATAGTTTTGTAGCCCTCTGATGGCATCTGCTGTTGCCCTCCCATAGATGGACCGCCACCCCGGGGCTCGTCCTCATCATTCTCGCCCCCATCCCACGTCTCAGCCTCGGCCATCATTGGTTCGGTGCGCTTCGTCGGGTTTGTGAACATATCTAGTCCCGCCATTTCAGTAGGGTGCTCCTGTGGAATAGGAGGCGGTGCAGCACGACGAAGTGGTCGTGGCGCAGGGGGTTTCCGTACGGGGACTGAACGTTCAGGAGCTTCAAAAGAGATGTCATCCATCATACGCCGCTCCGCGTCATTCAGAGTCAGCGTCTGATGGGAATTATCCGGAAGAAGGTCCATTACAATTCTTAAAGAAAGGAAGTCTTAAACTTTAGACGCGACTGAATCATTTTCGTAGCCTTTAATAAATGAAGGTGAAACTTATAAATGTTGCCATACTAGCCCTGCTGGCTATGATTCTGTTCAAACTTATGGGTGGTCGTGGGGTGAGCGGTTTTGGTGCCAACCTCATGACAACCCCAGGGCCTGGCATGTCCGGTGGACCAGCCAGTATTTTTGATCTGAAACACAAGGTTGGCTGTACCTCTAGTGGGTTCAACCCAGATTCTTCATTTTATTCCAAAAGTCTGACTCCAGGGGGGTTGTGCGGAGACATGGACTTTGTTCGCAATCAGGAGCGCGACTACACCATCGATTCAGGCATAGGGGGAAGCCTGCTTGCTAAGTAGGTTGTACAAGAGAAATGCGAAAATAAAAAACCCGAAAATTATGTGTGAAATGCCAAAAAACATACGATTCGTGTCAGGGCTCTTCCCGGCATTTGTCTGTGAATCGTATACATAGGCAATCCCGCTTCCTAAAATTCCAATGACGAGCGCGAAAAAACTCAAACGCACTGTGTTTGACGACAGCGACGACTGGGCGAGCAAAAAGGCGATCAGCATGGACAGGGTTATTATAAACCACCCAGCAACCTGGCCAGACGGACTCTCCTGTCCTTTCGCCTTGAGTGAATTGACGAGCACCAATTGGTGCACAGCCTGAACAGCCAAAAATGTAATCATAGACATTTTAAGTACATTCTTTTCAGAAAATGGACTGTTGTTGTTGTTCATTTACTAAAGAGGTTAGAAATTAAATCATTATGAATTTTGCTGAGATTGATGAGGAAGGTGATGCTCGACAAAAGGTTGCGCTCATGGATACATACGACAGACTTCTTCGACTGAGAAATTTACTCGAGCACGATATTTTTCACCCAAAGGAGGTTCCGCCAATTATAGATGATTTAAAAAAATTAAAAAGTGATTATCTCGAATTGTTGGAAGAGATTCTATTTGGGTACGTTGCGCTCGAGCCAAAAAAGGAACGTGCAAATACCATTCTGGCGTTGTTCGAACGTTTTGGAAATAATGACATGAAATATGTCGAACAAATGAAAGAACTCGTGGAACAATTCGACAAGGATGAAGGGGTCACCGAACTGGCCGAACAACTCAGAGAAAAGACTGAACGTCTGCTTGGGATGAAAAAGGTTTTCGAGTTGTGTACAGAATGTGATGTCATGTCAAAATATATGTGTTTTCTGTGTCTCGATAGAACCGTCCGTGTTTTTTTGGACCCATGTGGACATGTCGTATGCGATGAATGTTCAAAGAGAAACCTGAGTTCATGTCCATTTTGCCGAGGAAGAATTATGCAATTCAAAAAGATGTTTATCGAATAGTTCGTACACTTTTTGGTGACTCTTTCCAAAAAGTAACCTGGTCAGTCTCATACAATTCAAAGAGACGTTGATTATCCTCCTGACGAAGAACTTCAGTGCCTTCGAGCTCAACAGGAAAGTCTTCCAGAAGAACAGTCCTGAGCGACGCGAGATCTGGATTATACAGACATGCGAGTTCGTACCCAATATCGAGATCAAGTCCCTCGTCTTCGGTACGAACCCAGTAGTGCTCGCAAATTTCCCCAGGAGAGACACAGTACCCGTGCACGACGCGAGCGGCGATACTTTTTTCGGCAAGTATTTTCTTCAGGATAGCACAGTGATGTACGACCGTGCCCTCCACCTTGTGGAGCTTCATGCGCATGGCGAGACGTTTGACATCCATTACATTTGAATCCGTTTTTAGTTTTAAACAAAAAATGCGCTCCTATACTATGGCAGATCCTATCCTGACTCCGAACATTGCACAATTCACGACATTTCCGATACGTTACCCGGACCTATGGAACCTGTATAAAAAAGCCGTTGCGAGTTTCTGGACCGTTGATGAAATTGATCTCGGGTCGGACCTAGCCGACTGGGACAAATTAAAGCCGGGTGAGCAGCATTTCATCAAGACGATTCTAGCTTTTTTTTCGGCGAGCGACGGTATTGTGTTTGAAAATCTCGACGTCAATTTTACATCCGAGGTGCATATCCCAGAAGCGAGATCATTCTACGCCTATCAGGGGTTCAATGAATCTATACACGGGGAGACGTACTCGTTGATGATTGATAAGTTGATCCGGGACCCTGTCGAAAAACAAACACTGTTCCGTGCATTAGAGACAGTCCCCGCAGTAAAGCGAAAGGCTGAATGGGCCCTCAAGTGGATGGGGTCAGATGCCCCTTTCGCCCAACGACTCGTGGCATTTGCGTGTGTCGAAGGTGTATTCTTTTCCGGATCATTTTGTGCTATTTTTTGGCTAAAAAAGAGGGGACTCATGCCTGGCCTAAGTTTTTCTAACGAACTCATCTCACGGGACGAAGGTCTTCATCAAGAGTTTGCTATTACACTGTATAAACACTTGCAGGAAAAAATCGATCAACGGGTAATTCACGACATTGTGCGAGAGGCTCTCGCCATCGAGCATGAATTTATTATCGACGCACTGCCATGCAAACTCATTGGTATGGATTCAATTCAAATGAATCAGTATATTCAATTTGTCGCCGATCGCCTCTTGACACAGCTGGGGTGTGACAAGCTGTGGGACGTCGACAACCCATTCGATTGGATGGAGAATATATCACTCGAAGGGAAGACGAATTTTTTTGAAAAACGCGTTGGCGACTACTCAAAGTGCGTCATCGGAGAAGTTCGGTTCGATGAAGAATTTTAACCGTATTGGACGAAACCATGAGAGGTTTCGATTCCACCGACGAGCCAGCCAAAGGAATCTTTTTCAAGGCATTTCACATAAAATCCAAGATTGCAGAGAATAATCTCGTTATCATAGTTACGAGAACCATTATCACGTATAAGCAAACAATTCGCCAGGTCCTCAGCCTCGGTGAAAAGAGCATCATCAGGGGCTTCCGAAGACTCGATCGCCTTGAGTATTGTTATGAGTTGGTCCATTAAAAAAGACTCTTGTGAATTCCTTATAAAGCTTCGCATCACATATTTTATTAATGATTATATTGGTCCCTCATTTTGGTGCACCATTCGACCAGATAAAGATATTTACGAGCCTCGAAAAAGCCATGGCATTTTGGTCCTTTTTAGAGAATCGTGAATGTGTTGAATTTCACGAGTTGACATTTGACGGCGAGTGTTGGAATTACTGAACATAATCTATAGAGTTTACATCGATGATGCTATACCGGTTGAGAAGATCGTGATATACTTTTCGTGCATTGCGATGACGAATCGTCTCCTGATTCCCATCGGCGTAAAAGAGAGTCAGGTCATTATAATCTGAATTGTATTCAAACCAGCGAAGTCCGTCCAGAAGATAGACGGTAGAATCAAACTTGATTGCAGTAGAGGGCATCTTATATTATGTGAGTGTGACAACTTTAGATCCATGAAAGTTGAGTGTATTTCGCTGTTTATTGGTCGGTTTCGACGGCGGGACATCAGGATCTGTACTACTATACCATTTGGAGTCTACATGTGCCATCCACGGCATTCGAATACGATCAAGAGCCTTGCGGCAAATGACGCACGGCAGCGATATACCTGGAAGACCATCCTTACGAGTTCGTTCAATGATAAGAGGACCAAACTTTCTATATGACCAGTGAACGAAACGAGCAGGTTTTACTCCTTCTCGTTTCGCCTGTTGTTGGAGCTGTGACAAGAGACGACGCTCTGCACAACAGTTACAATTGCTCGGTGTGGGCTCATACGGGACACCGGGCCCGCCCGAGCGGGCCATTCACAGAGCAAATAATATACATTCTCAATTAAGTGGTTTATTTTTTTAAGCACTGCATCCGCAGCTCTGAATATCCCGCTTTGGGCCATAGACAAGGCGCCACAGAAAGTGAGCAAGAAGGACAAACACGAGTGCGTGAAGCGCCAGACCGCCTAATTTTGGGACACCATCTACTGAAGCGACCCAGCTGCCTGCAACCTTGCGAGTCAGCTCAAACGTCTTCGGGCTGGCGACGAGCATAAACGTCAAAAAGGGGATAATCTTCTTCGTAGGATCCATTGATACTATGAGCTGAGATTATTTATTAAAGCAGAGCGCCCCATATATAGTAGAACAAACAAAATGGCCTCTTTCGTCGTCCGTCGTATCTCCGACTTTGATGTGAACTCTGTCAACTTTTCTGCTGTGCGGAAGAATACGATGGGTGGAAAGGTGGTTTACCTTAATGGAGGTGGCAACTCCAAGCTTTTGTTTCAACTTCCTCAGCTGCGTGCTCCTTTTGGCGTAAGCTCATACACTGATGCCTCATCTGGAAAGACGAGCTACACCCTGAGTCTATCTCTGGACAACCCTGAGATTGCCGCCAAGTTTAAGGACCTTGATGATCGTGTCGTCGAGTTTGTTCACGCCAACTGCGTCTCTTGCCTCGGTAAGCAGTACAAGAAGGATGTGATGCGCGAGGCGCTATACAAGTCCCCCCTAGTCCCTGGAAAGGGTGAGTACGCACCGACGCTCAAGCTCAAGCTGGTCACGACGCCAAATGGCACTTTCACAGCTGAGGCGTATGATTCGTCTCGTAAGCTGGTACAGCTCACCGCAGATACCCTCGAGAAGGGTCAGGGTGTTATGACCATTGTCGAAATCAACCAGATCTGGTTTATTGACAACAAGTTTGGAATTAGCGTGCGTCTGCAGCAGATGATGCTCGCACCGACCAACAAGCTCAAGGGGTTTGGTTTCATTGACCAGCCAAGTGTCGAGGCGGCGCTCAGTGATACGGCTGATGTCGAGGAGGACGAGATTGATGACACAGATGTTTGAAAAAAAATATACACAAGTAATAAATGGTGGCACCAAACTGGACACAAAATAGAAAAAAATACAAAAAATACCCAAGAAACAATGGCGGTGTAAATGTAGTACATTTTTCACCTGGTAAAAAGAAAATAACCATTCGAGTTCCAGCCAATAAAGTTGTAAATGTACCCGCGTTTTTAAAACAGTATTTCGAGCCAAAAAATATAAACATTCAAAAAAATCCAAATGGGACAGTACGAATCGTAAAACACATGGGGGGTGGAGCGACAAGCAGTTCACTTTTACCGATAAAGAACCCGACTCGTAATAATATCAATCTTTGGATAAATAAAATGTACGGAACCCCTGGTTTGAAGAAGGGGTTTTTCTTTAAAAATGTAACAAACTCTGGAAAAACTGGCACGGCGCTCACTTCACTGAACAGGGCTGGTGGGATCCGGACAACATATAATGTATCCAAAGGCAAGAAATCTGTTCGAATTGGAATTGGTAAAATGGGGCAGGGTGCACAGGCTGTAGTATACCTAGGATACCATGATGTCAAATTAAAAGACCCCGTCTCCATCAAGGTTTTTCCGTTCAATAAAACGTTTCCAGAAAATCAACAGCCAGCCATAACTGAATTTAAAATTGGAGAAAAGGTTCATGCGGTTGTTCCTATTCATAGCCCTAAATATATCAACATCGAACGAACCGTCGGGTTTGTAAATTCAAAAAATCTCAATTCAATCACTGGTTCTGTAAATAAAAATCATCAACTTGTTATATTTTCTGAATATTTTCCGGGTGGAGATTTACGCACATGGCTCTCCAAAGTAAATGTTCGTATGAACGAGGCAGCTTTATTCGATATAGTGCGCCAGGTTTTAACAACAATTGTAAAAATCCATGACACCTATCCAGGGTTTAGACATAATGATTTACATCCCGGAAATATCTTTATAGACGACTCTGGAACAAAACCCCGTGCTGCGATTGCAGATTTTGGGATGTCGTGTTTGACACCTTCTTTATGTAGTCATGAAGTCAGTCGTGGCAATTTTGTACAAAATGGAATCGGTAAAAATACAGATGAACGATACGACGCGCATTTATTTTTAAACAGTCTTTTGAAATACGGTGAACGATTTCCACGATTTAAAATGTATCTACACATGGTTATCCCCCCCGGATACAATGGGAAAGACGGAGCGTACGTTTCGAATTATAGGTTAAAATACAATATAAATTATCCAGGGCTTCCGAGTACAAAAAAAATGATTGAACTTCTTCAAATGGACAAGGTGCCGCAGGTGATTCTCAAGAAAACGCCTGTCGTCGCTAGCATTACCAAACCAAAAGTTGGTATAATTAATTTAGCCATCGCAAAGGCTAAAATAATAAAGAAACGTCAACTTCCATTTACGAGTGCAAATTTACAAGCTATCAAATTAAAAAACATATTGGCGTCCAAAGAAAAAGATGCTGCAGTGATCGCACAACAGATACTCGCAGTTGCAGAGCCTAAAGTTGTTGTGAAAACAAAGTATTTACAATTTAAAAAAATTGTTGGAAATGCTACAAAAACAAAGCCGACGAATGTACTCGCTCTTGCAAAAATGATCGATCCCAAGAAGAAACCGGTTCTCAATTCGTATATAGAAAAGGTTCTGACGACACGAAGACCAGCAAAAAATATATTAAACAACTACACAAAAGATAAAAATGTCGGCAGTTATACAACCCGAAACTTTCGCAAAGTACTTGCTCTAAAAGGATACGGGCCATTAAGTTCAAAACGTGAAGCAAAAACATGGACGAAAGCATGGACAAACAAGGTTGGAGCAAGACGGGAAAATTTAAAACTCACACAAAATGCAAATGGACGCATACGAAACAACAAAAGACTTCTTATGGGATACAAAAAGGACCAACTTGTACACATGGCGACACGGTTTGGAATCTCAACGACAGGGAAAACGAAAGAACAGTTGATTAAAAATCTGTGGATACATTAGATGTCATATTCAGTGATAAATTCGAGTGGTGGATGTAAAAATGGCCAACAATCTATACAACTCGTGCTTGACTTGACTAAAAATTTACTTCAAGGTGATGGTTCTGGATTATATAATTTAAATGCTTCTAATATAGCTTTCGGAGCTTTGAATACATCCCTATTCCCCCAGTCAGGTGTTTTACCTGGTACGTACGGATCAAGTTCAAATGTTGTACAGATAACAGTTGATCAATATGGCCGTATAACGACCCTATCGAATATACAGGGTAGTCGATCATCACAATGGACTACTATAAACAGCAATGTAGCATATTCAAATGGAGTGTCCATAGGAACTTTATCAAATCCGCCACCCGGGTCCAATTTGTATGTAATTGGCACAACAACAACTACGAACGTATTTGCTAATACCGTAACAATCACTGGCACAGCTGGTCAGACCTCTCTCAACGTCACCGGCAACATCTATTCATCAGATACGGTAGTAATAAATGGTGCAATGACATCTAATAATACAAAAACTACATTTTTTTACGATACATTAACTATTCCATACATAAATGCAAATCAAATAAATGTATCTCTTATTCCAAATTTAGTTGTTTCAAATTCTTTAAGTACAACAAACGTATTTGCTAATACCGTAACGCTCGCTGGCACAGCTGGTCAGACCTCTCTCAACGTCACCGGCAACATCTTCGCATCGAACGCAGTCTCGACTGTGAACATCTTTTCTAGCACTGCAACGCTCGCTGGCACAGCTGGTCAGACCTCTCTCAACGTCACCGGCAACATCTTCGCATCGAACGCAGTCTCGACTGTGAACATCTTTTCTAGCACCGCAACGCTCGCTGGCACAGCTGGTCAGACCTCCCTCAACGTCACCGGCAACATCTTCGCATCGAACGCAGTCTCGACTGTGAACATCTTTGCTAATACCGTAACGCTCGCTGGCACGGTCGGTCAGACCTCCCTCAACGTCACCGGCAACATCTACGCCTCGAACGCAGTCTCGACCACGAATGTCTTTGCTAATACCGTAACGCTCGCTGGCACAGCTGGTCAGACCTCTCTCAACGTCACCGGCAACATCTTCGCATCGAACGCAGTCTCGACTGTGAACGTCTTTTCTAGCACCGCAACACTCACTGGCACAGCTGCTCAGACCTCTCTCAACGTCACCGGGAACATTTTTGTATCGAACGCAGTCTCGACTGTGAACATATTTGCAACAAACGTCTTTGCTAGCACCGCAACACTCACTGGCACAGCTGCTCAGACCTCCCTCAACGTCACCGGGAACATTTTTGTATCGAACGCAGTCTCGACTGTGAACATATTTGCAACAAACGTCTTTTCTAGCACCGCAACACTCACTGGCACAGCTGCTCAGACCTCTCTCAACGTCACCGGGAACATTTTTGTATCGAACGCAGTCTCGACTGTGAACATATTTGCAACAAACGTCTTTGCTAGCACCGCAACACTCACTGGCACAGCTGCTCAGACCTCCCTCAACGTCACCG
>Ga0209189_1001830_pt1 | contig 15470 bp, 14 predicted proteins | sample C_130820_EF_Meta_FD_187308 | JGI IMG/M metagenome (GOLD analysis project Ga0209189, IMG submission 187308) | Freshwater microbial communities from Lake Croche, Canada to study carbon cycling - C_130820_EF_MetaG (SPAdes) (version 3) | ecosystem: Environmental > Aquatic > Freshwater > Lake... | reverse complement strand
CCTATGAATATTATATTTATAAAAAAATACAATAAATATATAATTAGAAATTATTTACTGATTTTGTAAATAATTAATTATTTTAATTGATATAAACATTACTGGCTATATAAGATATTCTAACATAATGGGAATACCAAGCTATTTTTCGTATATTATTAAAAATTATCCTAATATTATACGAAATCTTCAATATTTTAAAACCAATGTAGGGTTTGAACATTTATTTATGGATTGTAATTCAATAATTTATGATGCTGTTAATAATTTATTAACTGATGAAAAATGTGCAACTTTATCTCCAGCTGAATTTGAAAGTTTAATTATCGAAAAAGTAATAAACGGTATTCAATGTTATATACAAACAATTCAACCCACTAAATCGGTATTTATTGCGTTTGATGGAGTAGCACCATTTGCTAAAATGCAACAACAACGCACTCGTCGTTATAAATCTCAATTTATGTCTACTATTAATAAGGATAATAAAACTATAAAATGGAATACTTCTGCCATTACTCCTGGAACAGAATTCATGAATGTATTATCGAAAAGGATTGAGTTATACTTTAATAATAACGAACGATTTTTTAATTTACAAAAAATTATTGTTTCTTGTTCTAATGAAAAAGGTGAAGGTGAACATAAATTAATGGAGTATATTAGGTCTGGTTATTGTATAGATGATAGGGTCGCTCTTTATGGGTTAGATGCTGATTTAATTATGTTATCTATTTTCCACTTAAAATATTGTAATAATATTTGGGTTTTTCGTGAAGCACCTGAATTTATTAAAAGTTCTATTCCAGTTGCAATACAGAATACTTTATCTGATTTATATTTTTTAGATATTGATATATTAGCTGATAGTATAGTAAATGAGATGAATTGTAGTCATCCAGATAAACACCGCGTTCACGACTATGTATTTCTTTGTTTTTTATTGGGTAATGATTTTTTACCTCATTTTCCTGCTATGAATATAAGAACACATGGAATACAAGCATTGATGGATATTTATAGATTGAATATTGGTAATGTTTATGATAGATTTTTTATTTCTAAAACAAATGGCGCAATACAATGGAAAAATGTAGGGTTGTTTATAAAAGAAATTTCCAAAAATGAACATCAATTATTATTGAATGAATATAATGTTAGAGATAAATTTGATAAACGACATTGGCTTGAAACTACTGAACAAGAACAAAATGATTTGATTTTAAATATTCCCGTTATTTATCGTGGTGTTGAAAAATACATTTGTCCTAATGAATATGGCTGGGAAAAACGATATTATAAGTCATTGTTTGATGAAAATAATAGCACTAATATAATGAATAGTAATAATAGTGAATTTTTGAAAACGCTTTGTAATAATTATCTCGAAGGATTAGAATGGGTTTATAAATATTATTCGTCTGGCTGTCCTAATTGGAAATGGAAATATAACTACCATTATCCACCATTGTTTAATGATTTAATTAAGTATATTCCTCACTTTGAAACTGATTTTATTTCTAATGAAAAAACAGGTGCATCAGCTTTTAGTCCTGAATTACAATTATCATATGTTTTACCTATTTCTCAATTAGGGTTGTTGCCTAAAAATATTTGTTCTTTTTTGAAAAATAATTATAATGATTTATATCCTGAACATTATGAATTTCATTGGGCTTTTTGCCGTTATTTCTGGGAATCTCATCCAATGCTTCCGGATATACCAATCGAACTATTGGAACAATGGGATATTCAATTTAAGATGTGTGTAAAAAATTGAATTGATTTTATAGGTTATAAGTGGAATAAATAATAATACAAATAATAATAAAATGAAACAAAATATTTACGGACAACCAAAAAAATGGTTATGTTTTAATTCTGGTGTATATGAAATAGATTTATTTGAAAAGGACCGCATACTACGCATTGTTGATAATGATAATGTTAATAATATTTATGATATCGAATGTGATGATTTTTGGATGTATTTATCAGCAAATCAATATGCTATACATATTTTGGAAGATAACTACGATAAAATCAATTGGAAATTTCTTTCGAGCAATATTAATGCTATACATTTATTAGAAGAATATATCGATTATGATGCTGAAGAACAATGGATTAGCGAGAATTGGGGTCGCATGGCTCCTCGTGGCGAACCAGATTATACATATTCATTATGTTGGCACGGTTTGTCCGGTAATAGTAATGCTGTTAAACTATTGGAAAATCACCCTGAAAAAATCGATTGGGATTATGTATCGTGGCAATCTGATGCTATAAGTTTATTAGAAAATAATGTTGATAAAATAAACTGGGAAATGTTACATTATAATGATAAAACCAAAAATTTGATAGAAGAAAATATTGATAAAATACCTCTTGATGTTATTGAGGATTATTCATATAATTATTTCGCTATGCCATTTTTAGAAAAATATCCTGATAAAATAAATTGGCAAGGGCTTTCTCGAAATAAAAATGCAGTTCATTTATTGGAACAAAACCCTGATAAAATAGATTGGGATAAGTTATCGCTCAATGAAAATGCTATTCATTTGTTGGAACAAAATCCTGATAAAATAAACTGGTCGAATTTATCATATAATAAAAACGCTATGCATATGTTGGAAAAAAATATTGATAAGATTGACTGGAATGAATTATCTTATAACGAAAATGCTATTAATTTATTAGCAAAAAATCATAACAAAATAAATTGGGATATTTTACATAGTAATGATAATGTTGTTTGTTTATTAGATAATATTGCGCATTTAATACCTGATTTACACACCCATAGTAAATATAGTGAATTTTGGGTTAATATGATACAATATAATAATATTTTTGAATATGATTATAATTATTTGACAAAAAGAATGGATTTTATTAGAGAAGATTTAATGAAAGTAGCATTTCATCCAAAAAAAATATCTTACTGGTTAGATAATGATTTTGAAGATTTTTAAAGCAGGGAAACCTTGCAGGGAAACCAAGGTTTCCCCTGCGACCCCTTCCTTTATAATATTAACCTTATACAAATAACATTACAAAAGGAAGGGGTCGTAGGGGAAACCTTGGTTTCCCTGCAAAGGAAGGGGCGTGCGGGGAAACCTTGGTTTCCCGTATCCCGCAGAAAATTGAATTTGATTTTTATCTTATATTATAATTTAATTGTTATTTATATTATAATATTTTACGATGGCTATGATTAGTAAATTCACTGATAAATTAAAGGTATATTCTCCTACTTTAAAACATTATTTTGATATATTCTTGAATATGTTTAAAAATATTTTTGGTATTTATGTTCTATGGGTCTTTGTTCATTATGTTTCGGCACATATGTATGTTAAACTTTGTACACCTGCAACAATTACCGGATTTATGCTATCCCCGTTTATGGCAGCTGCACCACATTGTCAAGCATTGCGCTGGGCTTTATATAATGGTGGAAACAGTATTATTTCTATGTGGGTTACTGTTGGATTATGGTTATTGGGATATTTAAAACCTATTACAAATACTTTTATTGGAAATAGCGTTGTAAATGAAAAAACCGATTAAAAATTATTTCAAATATATAAAAAATATAAATGTTTTAATGTGTTTTTTTTTACCTTTTTGTTTTTCTGGTTTTTCTGTTTTTTTTTACCTTTTTGTTTTTCGGTTTCTTCTTTGATTTTCCTGCGTTAAAATTATTACTTTTATATATTGGCGTTAATGCTACAACTTCTTTATTTTCTTTAATAGGGGTTGCTTTTGGAGTAAACAAATAAGATAATAATGGTTTCTTACTTTTGTCATATGCTATTGCATTATCAATTAAATTGTTATTTTTGTTATAATTCTCAGCTATAGGAATACTTTCACTATTAGAATTATTATCATAATATCCAACTGGTGGAAGAGAATTTCTATTTTCTTCACTTACTACTATTAATGAATTAAAAACATTATCTTCAGTTAGTGGTTTATTTTTATTCGTTGTTTTTTCTCTATCTCTCATTTCTTTTGCTCGTTTTGTTACAGGATTTATATATTTATTTCTTGATGTCATATAATATATAAATATACTTACATATTATATTTTTACATTTCTAATATTTTACTAACATCTTTTCCATATAATGTATAATTATTCATCAATTCATCTATAATAATATTCATCTTATCTTTGTTTTCTAATAATAACTTCTTAGCTTCGAAATAAGCAGTATTTACTAATTCTAAAGCTTCTTTATCTAATAATTCTTTTGTTTTTTCTGAATATTTACTACTTGAACCCAATGACCTTCCTAAAAATGGTGCTCCATTATCCAGATTTTCATTAAAAAACGCTTCTAATTCTGTTCCCATTCCATAATTTCCTATCATTCGTTGTGCTAATGAATTGGTTTGTTTTAAATCTTGAACCGCACCGACCGATACAAAATCTTCTCCATAAAATATATTTTCGGCTGCTTTTCCTCCCATTCCTATTATCAACCGTTTTTTTAATAAATCTTTTGTATATAAACCACTATCTGTTATATTTTCATATTCATTAAATAATGTATATCCACCTGCACCATTATATGTAGTTTGCATTGTTACTTTTTTTAAATCAAAATATTCATTGTATAATGATACTAATAAAGCATGCCCTGTTTCGTGTATGGCTACTCTTCTTTTTGATTCATCACTTCGATTATCGGTTCTTTTTGATAACCCTACAATTAATTTATCTAATGCATTCAATAAATCTATTTCTTGGATTACTATTTCGCCTTTTCTTGATGCAAATATAGCTGCTTCATTTAATAGATTTTTGATTTGAGCACCAGAGAACCCATTTGTTAATTCGGAGATTAATTCAAAATTGATTGATGGACTTAATTTTTTATTTTTTGAATGAACTTTGAATATTTCTTTTCTCGATTCTCTATCTGGCAATGGAACTAATATAATTCTATCAAATCTCCCTGGTCTTAATAATGCGCTATCTAATACATCTTTTCTATTTGTGGCCGCTATAATCAAAATGCCGTCATTATCTGCAAACCCATCCATTTCTGCTAATAATTGATTTAATGTTTGTTCACGCTCATCATTAGCCATATTAATTCCTGCACCTCGCTGTCTTCCTACAGCATCAATTTCGTCTATGAATATAATACAAGGTTTATTTTCCCTTGCCCTTTTAAATAAAGCACGAATTTTTGCTGCTCCCATACCTACAAATAATTCTACAAATTCACTTGCAGCAATTGAAATAAAATTTGCGTCGGCTTCACTTGCTATTGCTTTTGCTAACAGCGTCTTTCCTGTTCCAGGTGGTCCTTCTAATAAAATTCCTCTTGGAATTTCAGCACCTGCTTGTTTATATATTGTATCATTTTTTAAATAAGAAACTACTTCTGTGCATTCTTCGAATATTTCTGGACTACCTGCGAAACTACTTAGTGATATGTTTGCCTTTATCATATTTATTTTATCACTATCTATATTTTTCATTCCTGGCATTGGTGGCATTCCTGGAAATCCTCCTGAAGAGTTTGCCGAACTTCGAAATAAACGTATTATAAAAGTCAAAAATAAAAATGGAAATATGTAGTTACTTGTAAAAGATAATATATCTCTTGATATTACTTCAAACCCTGATGGCAATGGTTCTTGTAGAAAATATGTTTCTATTTCATTTTTACTACTTTCATCTACTATTGATTTTACAATTACTGGAGTAATTTTAGTTACTGAATAATCTGTTAATATGTCTACATCTCCATCTTCATTTATATTTTCACTAAAAACTCTATCCAATTTAGAATTGATATAAATTTTATCAATATCGTGTTTTTTAATTCTTGATAATAAAGAATTATATGTAGTTTCTGGTAAAATATTTCTGTATTTCATTGCTTCGTTAATGTTGTTTTCATCTAACATTTTAATATTAAATTTATTTATGTGGTGTTCTATTGGTTTGAACGAAAAAATTGTAGGCACAATTATTGTGCATAATATGTATTGCAATATTTTCATATTGTTCTTAATTTTATAATATGTTATTGTATTTATATTGTTTATATTTGTATTCAATAAAAAAGGCTTTCGCCGATTTTTATATTTTTTATTTTGAAAATTAAAATTTATTGAATTGGTTGGACTTCGTTAGCTTCATTGTTGGCAAGTGTTAATAATTCGTGAATTATATCACTTCTTACTGTTGCTTTATTATTAGTAGTTGCGTCTTCAGGAGATTTTTTAGATTTTCTAACCTTTTTAGGTTTTTCTGCAGGAGCAGCTTCAACTCCATCAACAACAACAGCTTCACCTTCAACAGCAGGAACTTCAGGAGATTTTTTGGATTTTCTTGCTTTTTTAGGTTTTTCTACAGGAGCAGCTTCAATGCCGTCAACAAGAGCAGGAACAAGATTTTCACTTTCAAGAGCAGGAACATCAGGAGATTTTTTAGATTTTCGAACCTTTTTAGGCTTTTCTAGAGGAGCAGCTTCAACTCCGTCAACAGCAACATTTTCACCTTCAATAGCAGGAACCTCAGCCTTTTTGGATTTTCTTACCTTTTTAGGCTTTTCTACAGGAGCAACGCCATCACCAACAACAGCTTCACATTCAAGAGCAGGAACCTCAGCCTTTTTGGTTTTTCTAACCTTTTTAGGCTTTTCAACAGCAACAGCTCCACCTTCAAGCGTTTCAATCTGAGCTTTTTTGGATTTTCTTACCTTTTTAGGCTTTTCAACAGAACCATTTCCTGAAAGGGAGGGTTCGTCCAAGGGAACATTAGGTTCCCTGGAAAGGATAGAAAGAGAGGCGAGATGTTTATTGAAGTCAAAATGATTGAAGAATTTGTTGTCGAAAGAGGAGAGAGAGTTAAGAATAAAATGTAAAGATGATTGGTTATCGCGAAGAAGGTTATTATCAATAAATAATTTAGAAATGAAAAAGCCGAAAGCCAAAAGGTGTTGAGAGTGAGTAGAAAGTTTAGGTTTAGAATTGGAGATGAAAGTAGCGATAGCATTGTCGATGAAAGCTTTATCAAGAGTGTCAAAATTGTTTTGAAGGAAGTTAATTTTGTCAAGATTGTCAAGAGTGTTGTCAAGAGTGTTGTCAAGAGTGTTGTTAAGAAGAGTGGCGTTAGTAGATGACATATTTGAAAAGTTATTAATAAAAATATTAATATGCGAAAAGGAAATTGTTACAAAGTAAATTGAAAAGAGAACTTAAAATTGGTTTTGTTAGTTTATTAATTATCAACAAAAATAAAGAAAAAAAGTAATTCAATTTTATCCAGGGAACCTACGGTTCCCCCGGACGCCCCCTCCCTTATAACAATGTTCTCTTATGATGTTCTCTTACAATAAAACGGTTAAAAAGGATTTCAATATATTATGACCGTTAAACTAACCGTTAAACAGATATCCTACTGATTTCCCGATAAGGGGGAACTTGGCCTTTATCTCGCGTTTCTTCACTTTTGTATTAAATTAATTAATGTTATCTTATAATTGACAAGACAACATTATAAAGGAAGGGGTCACAATGAACCCAACGGTTCCACCATGCAAAGGAAGGGGTCGCAGGGGAAACCTTGGTTTCCCTGCAAGGTTTCCCTGCATTATTTGTTTATACCATAACGTTTAAATCTGTCGAGTTGTATTTCTGTAACAGATTTTTTTTTAGAAACAATCTTACCATTATGATTAACTATAAAATCCGATTTGGTTAATCCTCCGGTTGTTTTATATGCTTTACAGTTCCAAACATCATCTCTTGTGCCAATCAATTTGTCATAAATAATTTCACCGCAAAAATATTTACCATTTTCATTTTTTTGAACATTATTATTGTAATAACTATGTTTTAAAGCATTGAATGATGCAATATAATTATTATTAGAGAAATTTTCATTTGAAATGCTCACATTATCAGGCGACGCTAGTTGCAATGGAGATACATTTTCGTGTATTGAAATAACTTCATTACTATATTTTCTACTATTTTTAATAGAATCAAGTTTTTTAATCAATGCAATATTTTGAGTTTTCAAATGTTTATTTTCAGCAGTTAATAAAATAATATCATTTATATCATCATTATTATTTTTAATTTCTAATTTCAGTTTTAAATCTTTATTCTCTTGTAATATCTTGATATAATTTTCAGGAGAAAATTCAATACTAGTAATGATACCCTTTATAATTTTATCTAATTCAGCGAAAGATGTATTTTCAATAGAAAGTAATTCAACAAATTTTTTATAATTTAAAGTAATTGTCCGCATTTTATCGATGAAAAACGGATTAGACTTAATAGCATTTTCAATTTGTAACTTATTATCAACTTTGAATGCGTTAACTAACCAAAAATTAGAATAAGTTTCTTTATGTTTATTAACGCGATTTTTTAAAAAATTAGAATTGCCGAATTTAATTAATTTCTCATTTTTATCACTAACATTATCAATGATACCATAATAAACACATTGGGTATTATTCGGGAATTGTTGTAAAAGGGTCTTCTCTCTAATAATTAATTTATCTTTTTCATTTGTAATAATTTCAGTTTTATAATTTTCTAATTGTAATTTGAGTTCGTTACTTTCTTCTTGAATAACTTCATGAAGCGTTTCTTCTAATTGAATATAATATTCATGAACTTCATCTGCTTTTTTAGTTCCGGCTTTTAAACAGAATTTTTTGAAGGTGTCAATATTTAATAATATTGTATGTTTATTGTGACCACCTTTGATGTGGATGGATTGCTCACCCAAACGGGTGAGCAATAGTTTATAATCTTTATCAAGAATGAATGATTTATTTAATAATTCTTTCGCTTTATGTTTAGAACTAAACCCTAACCATTTCCAAACATTATCCAAATCAATAATAAAATCGTTCTTTTTATCACAATTCAAAAAACAATAAAAACTTGCAACAAACATTTTGCGGGAAACCAAGGTTTCCCCGCACGCCCCTTCCTTTGTAAATGTTGTCTTATTAAGTTCTCTTATTACAACTGTTAATGTGACCGTTAAATAGATATCCTACTCATTTCCCGATAAGGTGTAACATACAATTTATCTTGCGAATGTTCTCATTTGTATTAAACTAATTAATGTTATCTTATAATTGAGAAGACAACATTATAAAGGAAGGGGTCACAAGGAGACCAATGGTTCCACCCTGCAAAGGAAGGGGCGTGCGGGGAAACCTTGGTTTCCCGCAAGGTTTCCCGCAACTACTTTTTATCCAAAACCACTTCTTTGAGAACATTTTTCATTATCTTTTCACGGTATTTGTCTTCTTCATCTTTACCCCTGCCTCCTAAGGCCACTGATGCCAGTTTGAAAAAATGTTGATTTTCTTTTGTATTGTTCTCTTTACATTCTGGGAATTCTTCTTGCCAATCTTGTATTAAATTTAAATTCATTTGTGCTACTTTATCAATAGTCCATTTTAATTTTTTCTTTTCCTCATTTTCTTTTTCCCATATATTGTTATCTTTGATATATACTGTTTCTCTTTTAAAGTCAGTGCAATGAATTGGTAGTTTTTCGGTTTCTAACTTTTTTAATTCTTTTATGATAATCCTTGAAATACCATCTATGAACCCTAACCTTCCAGTTGTTTCAAAATCGTCTGTTGTTAGTTTCAACGAATTAATAAAATCAACTATATTCATTGCATCTTTACAAGTTTCGTTTAAGAACAATTGGAGATTGAAATTGTTTGTCTTATTATTGGAATTGATTGTGTTATTTGAACCTTGTTTACTTGCTAGTTCAATGATTTTATTATTTTGTTCAATCAATATGTTATCTTTTTCAAGCAATTTATTATTTTGTTCTAATAATTTATTTTGTAATTCTTTATTTTGTTCAATGAGAACCTGTTGTAACTCTTTACTTTCCTTTAAAACTTCAAAAAATAATTCTTTCGTTAAATTTGTAGGAGTAAATGTATTTTGTAATTCTTCTGGTTCTCTTTCATTATTAATAGGAATACAATTCTTTTTATGTTTCCATAGACCACTGTAATTCAAATATTCTTTACTACACTGACAACAAATATGTTTTATTTCTTTAGATTTGTCTTCATTAATTTTATTTTTGTGTTTCTCTGTTAGTAAATGGTTATCATAATTTCTTTTATTTTTAGTATTAAAATTACATACCCTACAATTATATATAGCGACATTTGTTGAATTTTTTTCATTTCCATTTATTGCCAAAAATGCTTTTTGAACGATTGTTTTATGTTTCAGTGTCAATATATGTTTATCATAATCAGTTTTTCTACTCGTACTATAGTTACAACTTTCACAATGAAATCTTAGAACGACTTTTGGCAAGAAATCACTTTCCATTTATATATTATATGGAAATAAAAAAAATGTCTCTAAATCGTTTCTATACAAAATAATAAAAATTTATGGTAACACTTTTAAAATGATTTTTTTGGGATTTCACCCGATGACCGAGTAAAATGACTTTTTTACAAACATTTTCCTCCACCTTTTCAAAATTGGACATTTTTAAAATGTCCATTTTCAAAAACCTCAGCCGATTCTTTTTCGACTTTTTTTAAATATTTTTTGAAAAATCAAAAATAAAGTTCTCTCTTACTTAACAACTCTTTGTATGTGTCATATGACTGATATATGAATATCCTACTGATTTCCAGACATTGTAGGAAACCTTGGTTTCCAGCGGACGCCCCTTCAGCACTATTTCAAGGGTTATCTTTCAAGGGTTATCTTTCAAGGGTTATCTTTCAAGGGTTATCTTTCAAGGGTTATCTTTCAAGGGTTATCTTTCAAGGGTTATCTTTCAAGGGTTCTCTTTCAAGGGTTCTCTTTCAAGGGTTCTCTTTATTACGTGAAGTTGAAGTTGAAGTTGAAGTTGAAGTTGAAGTTGAAGTTGAAGTTGAAGTTGAAGTTGAAGTTGAAGTTGAAGTTGAAGTTGAAGTTGAAGTTGAAGTTGAAGTTGAAGTCCCATAAGAGAACATCGCAATAGGAAGGGGTCGTAGGGGAAACCTGGGTTTCCCTACAAAAAAATTGAAATCCTTTTTGGCTTGAAAAGAAAGAGCAATCAACCCCAAATCAATTAACTTCAACTTCAATGAAAATGACAACAACAAAGCAATCAGCAATGACCCCAGAAATGCACAAAATCTTATCGAATTATATCTCTAGAGAACCAACATCTCACGAAGAAATGTTTAAATATGCAAACGCAACATTGACAAAGGTTATTGTTAATGAACCAGATTATTTCAAATATTTCTTCTTCAACAACACAGAACATTTTATCGAATTCGCTAAATGGTTTGATAGAAAGGTAAATGAGCCATTTACTGAAAAAGAAATGACATCATTGAAAGCTTTAAATGCTGCTAACAATGAATTAGCAAAATATTTCAGTTTAGCGTTATTTAAGGAAATAGCAATTGGCGTTTTTGACAAAGACGAGTTTTATGAAGACTTAGGTGTTCCTGTAGACGCAAGAAAAAATAAATTTAATTAACTTATTTAAGAGACTTATATGTATTTATTGTATGTAATTTATTAATCAAAATTTCAAAAAAAGACCTACATTAAGGGTCTTTTTTTATGCTGTTGTATATTTTACCTTTGGGAAAATTGTCTAAAATCAATAACAATAATTTGCTGAATTACATTTATAAAAAAATTGAATATAAAAAATTGAAATGAAATAATAACAAATATATACACGCATATTATTATATAGAATGCAGACCAGATCCGGAAAAACCTATACTACCCCTTCTTCTTTGAAAAAGAACAATACAGAAGTAAAGTCAAATGTTGATAATCATTTACGTCGACCTTTTGGATTTGTAACGCCAAGTATACTGTCTAATGAGCTTGCCAAATTCCTTGGAAAGCCTGTGGGAACTAAAATGCAGCGCACTGACGTTGCACGACTTATTAATGCTTATATAAAAGCAAATGGTCTTCAAGATACACCGAACGGTCGCATAATCAACGCAGACGAAAAGCTTAGAAAGCTTCTTAAATTAGGTAAAAATGACGAACTTACATACTTCAATATAAACCAATACATGAGACCTCACTTTACTAGAGACAACTAAACATAGTTGCTATTCCCACATAAACATTTTAGAAAAGATTTAACAACCAAAAACATAAAAATAATTTATTATGATTAAAAACCATTATATATGAAATTTTTATTATTTATATTATATTTTACATTTTTTTAATTTTTTCTTTAATAAATTGGGCGTTTGAAATGAGAAAAGGTGTAAGATTTTTTATCTTTTTGCATGAAACCAAGGTTTCCCCGCACGCCCCTTCCTTTACAATAAAAGATGATATTAAAATCCTTACGAATTAATGGAAGGGGGTCGCAGGGAAAACCTATTGTTTGCCGCATTTTTTATCCAAAACAACTTCTTTGAGAACATTTTTCATTATCTTTTCACGGAATTTGTCCTCTTCATCTTTACCTCGACCTCCTAACGCAACCGCAGCCAGTTTGAAAAAATGTTCATTTTCTTTTGTATTGTTCTCTTTACATTCAGGGAATTCTTCTTGCCAGTTTTGTAATTGGTTTAAATTCAATTGTGCAACTTTATCAATTGCCCAATTTATTCGTTTCTTATCATCGTTTTCTTTTTCCCAAGTATCATTGTCCTTTATATAAACAGTTTCTCTTTTTAAATCCGTACAATGAATAGGTAGTTTCTCAGTTTCTAATTTTTTCAATTCTTTTATAAAAATCCTTGAAATACCATCTATAAACCCTAACCTTCCCGTTGTTTCAAAATCGTCTGTTGTCAGTTTCAAGGAATTAATAAAATCAACAATATTCATCGCATCTTTACACGTTTCATTTAAGAAAAATTGGAGATTGAAATTGTTTGTCTTATTATGGGAATTGATGGTGTTATTTGTTTGTTTACTGGCTAATTCTAATAATTTATTATTTTGTTCAATAATAACATTTTGTAATTCTTTGTTTTGTTTGAATACTTCCATAAACATTTCAGGTGTAATAGAATTGTATGAATTATCATTATTAATTGGAGTAAATGTATTTTGTAATGGTTCGGGTTCTCTTTCTTTATTATAAAATGTTTCATTCAACCCCTCAATGTTTTGACAAGGCGTTTCCGATATATCATCGTCTTTATTGTTTAAATGTAAGATAGCACATTTTTTTCGATGTTTCCATAATCCACTATTTGATAAAAACAATTTATTACAATAAACGCATAATAGTTTTGCGATTTCTTTATTTCCATTCATTTCCATTGCTCGATTATTTTCATTTTTAATATGCTTTGTAGTGGATAAATGTTTATTATAATCATTTTTGTTACCTGTTATATAATCACATATAATACATTCATATATTAATTTATTTTTTTGCGATTTTTGCGATTTCTGGATTTCCATTTATATATTATATGGAAATAAAAAATCTCTAAATTGTTTCTATATAAAATAATAAAAAATTATGCTAACAATTTATGAATTAAAAATTTGGAATTTTACCCGATGACCGAGTAAAATGACTTTTTTACAAACATTTTCCTCCACCTTTTCAAAATTGGACATTTTAAAAATGTCCATTTTCAAAAACCTCAGCCGATTCTTTTCCGACTTTTTTAAGATTTTATTGTCTATCATTAAATAAAATATAGGTAAATGATATAAAAATTGTTTTGTTAAAATGTATTATGGATAATTTAATAAACTCATTTCCAAGTATTGTAGGCAATGAAAAATTTAATCCAGAATTGCGTGATGAATTTGTAAAAATGCACGCAACAAATATACCAAAAAATAGTAAAGTATTAGATGTAAGTTCTGGAACAAAACCTTATAAAAAATATTTTAAACATTGTATATATACGTGCCATGAGTTTGAAGAAAATGTCAATATAATTGATACATTTCGCGGAGAAAAAGGGGAGAAACAACACGATATTTATTCACCAATAGATGCAATACCGATGCCAGATAATGAATATGATTTTATAATTTGTACGGAAGTATTTGAACATATACCAGAACCAATAAAAGCTATGGGTGAATTTGTAAGATTATGTAAACCCGGTGGAAAAATATTAATTACTGCTCCATTTACATCAGGTATTCATCAAGAGCCATACCACTTTTATTCTGGATTTTCTCCTTTTTTTTATAATTATTTGAAAGAAAAATATAATCTTGATATAACCGCATTCAAAAGTCAAGGTGATTTATTTTTATTACAAAACCAAGAAATTCAAAGATGTTTACAACACGTTCATCCAACTATTCAGTCAAATAGCGAATTTAACACAACTTATCAAAAAATAAGGCAATTTTTATATATTTATACACTGCATATGTCTAAACTTGTTTCAAACCAATTAAACCAATATAATACACCTGAAAAAATGACAGAATTATTAAGTAATGTTAATCAATTTACATTAGGATATTGCGTATTATTTCAAAAAAAAATGTAAAAATGTTATAATTATAATTTATATTTTTTATATTAAAATTAGAGTTTAATATAAAGTCTAGGTTCTCAATATAGTAATAATTTATTTATATAGCATTTTCAATATTTCTTGTAAATATAATTGTTATAACTATAAATGCTATATTCATTTTTCTTTTTATGTTTGAGAACATTTCAATATTATTTAATTTTTTATATTTTATTGAGTTTTTTTCATTGAAATTCGTTGTATAAATATATAATCCGTATACACCAAATATTAGCATTGTAGCATATATTATTTCATCATTATGTAAATATTGTTGCGTTTTTGATATTTCATTTACTAATGTATTTTCTGTTACAAGTTCTGTGTCTAATTTTTCTATAACTGTCCTTACTATAGCCCTTGTTGCTATAATATTTTTTAGACTATTTTGCCGAATATTAAATCCGGTTATTAATTTTGGTATTATCAATAATAATTGTAATAGATAAAATACTTTTGTCATTCTGTTTTTTTTCTATATTTATTTGGATTTGATAAAGAGAACCTTTTTCAATTTTTTATTATGGATTTACTATAACTCATTTATCAATATCCTACTTATTCCCCGATATCCCACTCATTTCCCGATATGTATTAGAGAGTATATTGAAAAGGTTTTCAAAAACGGGGTTGATAGCAGGGTTAGGGTTGATAGTGATAGTTAGCGGGGTTAGCGGGGTTAGTGGGGTTAGTGGGGTTAGTGGGGTTAGTGGGGTTAGTGGGGTTAGCCAGTTCATCGGGGTCATTTATTGTAAGGAGACAATTGGTTTCCATTAATACCCTTTTTCCTTATATGGAAACCTCATTAGAAAGGTCTTGATAAAAATAAAATACAAAGGTTCTCTTTATCAAATCCAAATAAAGGTCTTGATAAAAATAAAATACAAAGGTTCTCTTTATCAAATCCAAATAAAGGTCTTGATAAAA
>Ga0209189_1001829_pt1 | contig 15472 bp, 16 predicted proteins | sample C_130820_EF_Meta_FD_187308 | JGI IMG/M metagenome (GOLD analysis project Ga0209189, IMG submission 187308) | Freshwater microbial communities from Lake Croche, Canada to study carbon cycling - C_130820_EF_MetaG (SPAdes) (version 3) | ecosystem: Environmental > Aquatic > Freshwater > Lake... | reverse complement strand
CCGCCAGTTTCCCGAAACGGAAACCGCAAACTCTCCTTACCGATCACCAACGAGCGCATGAAACTTGCAGCCTGGCAAGTCCATGTCCCCCGCCTCTCTCCCTGCATCCAGCCGGACCAACATCCGTTCGATGGGCGATCCATGCTGAGCGGGCACGCCCTTGTAACTACCCCTCGTAAAAAATTGCCCCTCACGGCTCCAGGGCATTTCGCTTGTTCCTAGTTTTCAGGTGTCCGCATTCAAGTCGACAAACGGGACGTCAAGGCGTGCGGCCTTGGCGATAATGCCCGTTCTGGCGTCTTTCGTGGCCTGGATCGTCTTGGCACTGGGAATCAGGGGTACAAACGGCAAGGACTAAACCCCGAGGAAATCTCCGCCAGGCCTTTCAGAAGCGGCTCCTCTCGAACACACCGCCGTCAGAGCAGCAACCAGTCAATTGCATTGATACCATTTTGGCCAACGACCTTGATGACCGCAGGCGCCAGGGTGGGTGACCGCAAGGCAAACCCCTGATACTGCCCGTTAGGAATTGGGCATCCAGTCAAATTTAGGGTTACGCCAATTGCACCGGCGGCGACGGACTTATCGTTCAGCGTTCCAATAACCCCACAACCCAATCCGCTGCCCACCAGGTTCCCGGCGCTATCGATGGTAATCGCGAGCGGCTGGGTACCATTCACGAGAGTGCGGTAGGTTCCGGCCGCGTTCGCGAGCGTAAGGGCGGTCGTGGGCAAGCTGACCGCGCTGGAGGCGGCAATACTTACAGTGATCGGACTCGCAGGTCGCGGCATGCGTTCCGCGATACCCCCGCGTACGCGATAGTAGGCCACCGTTGCCTTGGCGTCGTCAGCGTAAGCGAGCATGAATCCGTCGCTATTCGCATCCAAGAACGATTCGGCATACACACCACCGTCCGGATCACCGACGAGATACGCCGATGAAGCGCCCAACGCCGCCTTCGTTGCAATGGTTGTATTGGCGGAAAAATCGCTCGCGGAGTCGTTCGACGAACATCCACTCAGGTACAAGATAAGCGTCGTGACAGCCGATACGGCGAGGGTCAATCGTGGAAATCGCATGACGTTCGCCCTACTTCGCGATGTTTTGCAGCTTCAGGCGAAGGGCCGACTCGGCCGCACGACCAGCCTGATGATTACCCTTGATCACCGATATCGCGACCGACCCGGCGAGCACGGCGTTTTGCTCTGAATTCGGGTCGGTGTCCTTAATCGATGAGAGCTTGGCAGGCACACCCGTCGTTGGAAGCCCCAGCGTGATACCGGGGAACTTAACTGACCCCAATCCGTAACCCGCTGCGACCGGATCGGTCGAGAGGTCTTCGACAAAGAACGGCACCGCACTTGATGAGACACCAACCTGGGTAAATTTCAGCGGCAACGTACTTGCCTTGCCCGTATCGAAGTTGGGGGTATTGAGATTCAGCGCAACGCCAGATGGCAAAAGAGCGCCGCCAGCCACCGCCTTCTGTGCAATCAACTCCTTCAGGATCTTGACGACAACGTCGGCCACTTCATATTCCGGATCGCCATCAACCAGCTTGTCAAACGCCTTATAGGAACTTGGTTTGGCAGCGCTAACAACGATGGCTGGAACCCCGCGATTCAGGGCGATCAGACCCGCATTGACGGTGCCCGAACTGTTGTTGATCAAACCCGTGTTGTTACCGTAATTCGGCCCCGACACGACTAGATCGGCGACTGCATTCCATTTCTTAAAACTCGCCACATCAAGGCAATACAGCGCGCTCGCGACTGGCGTGCTGTCAACGTAGTAGACATCGGTCAGACCGGGGACGAGTCCAACGCCTGGTGCGCCGGCCTTGATGAAGCCCGCCCGGGAATTCGCAGCCATCGGCGTGATGGGTTTCAGAAAGTCCAATTGACCACCGGTGCCGCTCTTGTCCTGGGTCGAAGCACAAACGATCGCGCTGTGTCCGGCAGCGATCAGGCGCTGCTGCATAGCGATGACGGTCGACGCTTCAGCGCCGTCATCGTTCGTCACCACAATATTCAGTGCCGAGGCTGTGGACGCCGCGAGCGTGATCGCAAGACCCAATGTGAACGTACGCATGGACAATTTCATCCCGAACTCCTATCGAATGAGCGCATTAGATTAGAGCGCTGTGACAGGCCGATGAATTCATCAGATCGACATGATCACCCTCTATCGTCCTCCAGCTTTCACAACATTCTGGAGTCTATGATGATGAAGCGTTCGATGCGCCTATTAGCGCCGTTACTTTTTCTGGGATTTGTCACTAGCTGTGGCAGTGATGATCCGGTAACTGATGAGATCACCGTGAGCAGCCTACGGTTCATCGGTCAACAGATTCTCCCCCGGCGGGCCGAATTTTCAGCAACGGTCGTAGGCGGCCTGTCGGGCATCGACTATGACGCCAAGACCGATTCCTATTTCATCATTTCAGATGACCGCACCACGACCGATTCGCCCAACGCGCCGCGCTTTTACACGGCACGCCTGAATTTCGACGCAAACAGCTTTAGTGGGCTCACATTCCAGAGCGTCGTCAGCCTGAAGCAGCCGGATGGCACCGATTACCCTAAGGTCCCCGACCTCAAAGTCGCCGATCCGGAATCGATCCGAATCGACCCCCTGAACGGCAATCTGGTCTGGGCTAGCGAAGGCGATCGAACGCTCACTAGCACCCCGGCGCGCGTCATCAATCCCTTCATCCGCGAAATTACAAAAGGCGGCCAGCACGTTCGCGAGTACGAGTTGCCCTCAATCTTTGCGATGAGCTCATCAGATGTCGGGCCACGGGGCAATTTGACCCTCGAAGGTTTGGCCTTCCTGCCCGATGGGAAGTCCCTGGCTGCGATCATGGAGGGGCCTCTCTTTCAGGACAGCGCCACGCCAACACTAACCGCCGGCGCTCAGTCGCGGATCACCGTTTTTGATCGGACCTCGGGTAAGGCCACCGCGCAATATGCTTATCCCATTGAAAAGGTTCAGGCGGCCCCTGTGCCGGCGGATCAATTTACGGTGAACGGCCCCACCGAGATTCTGGCCCTTAGCGCGTCGCGATTTCTGGTGCTCGAGCGCAGCTTTTCAGTTGGCGTAGTCGGCAATCAAGTGCGCTTGTACGAGATCGACATTAGCAAGGCGACTAATGTCTTGACTGCTGCCAACCTGCAGGGTGCCACGGCCGTCACCAAGCGCCTCGTTCTCGATTTTGAAACGCTGAAAACGCAGCTGGGCGGAATTGCCAATCTCGAGGGGATCACCTTTGGCCCCCGTCTAGCGAATGGCAAACGTTCGCTGGTGGTGATTGCAGACGACAATTTCCCGCTGGCCGACTCAACGACCGATCGCAACCAGGTGATCGTCTTCGAAGTTCAACCGTAATCGGGATCCTGAATCCCGCTGAATCTGATGATTCAACGGGATTCATTCCTCACAATATGGTTCGTTACGCGTTGGAAAAAACGCTCCAGAGCCGCGGGTTTTTCGGCAGAACCAAAGACGGTGAGAGCGCACGCTTCCGAATGAAACCCTAGGCCCAGCACCGCCACATGACGAGGCGGATCGATGCCGTCCGCCAAACCATCGCGCAGCGCTCAGTCCGCTGGCATTCCCGTGAGGTCGGCGGCGCCATGTATCTGGAACTCTGACAAGCCGCGACCGCAAGGCCTTCAAACCATCCTTTCAACTTCGGGGCTGATTTGAACCAACGGATACTGACCCTGGCGGTTTTATTGGTGTCGGTCGCCATCGGGATTCAGTTGGGCGGCCACGGGTATCTCTGGAAAGCATTGGCCAGCACCTATTTGCAGGGTTATCGCACTGCAGACATCGACGACGCCTCCAATTTTGCCCAGCGCGCCATTCGCAAAGGCGTCGAACAGCCCTGGCCCAAGGATCGGCGCTATAACGAAAAACCACTCGACCCCGAACTACTGGCGCATCTCAGGCAACAAGACAGTGCGGCGTTTGTGGTCTTGCAATACGGCGCGCTGGTGCACGAAACGTATTTCGGCGATTACCAGGCGTCAAGCCGGACCAACTCGTTTTCCATGGCCAAGACCATCACAACCTTGCAGGTGGCGCTAGCGGTCAAAGAAGGTTTCATCTCGAGCTTCGACACGCGCTTGACCGAACGCATTCCGGAATATGTCAATGATCCGCGAGGCAAGAGAGCAACGCTCGCACAGCTCTCGAGCATGAAATCCGGCCATGACTGGACAGAAAACTATTACACGCCGCTCAACATCACCACGAAACTTTATTACGGAGACGATGCGGAGTCGCTGGTTCTGCGCCAGGGCTTTGAGCGCGAGCCCGGAACCGGCTACGAATACAGCAGCGGTAGCACTCAGCTGATGGGGGTTTTCTTGAAGCGCGCCCTAGAAGCCAAAGAGCCCGGTTTAAACATCAGCGAGCACTTGTCACGCAGCCTGTGGCGCCCGCTCGGCATGGAGAGCGACGCCTTTTATACGCTGGATCGGGAAGGCGGGACGGAACGTACGTATTGCTGCATCTTTGCGACCGCACGTGATTTTGCCAAGATCGGACAACTGCTGCTGCAGGATGGCCGATGGGATGGTCGAGCACTCCTCGACAAGGCCTTTGTTGAGCGCATGCGAAAACCGGATTTACAGACTTTCTACGGTCACTCCCTGTGGATGGACTGGGCCTACCAATACCCGTTTTATTTGCTTCAGGGCCATCAGGGTCAGTATGTGATTATCGTACCCGCGCAGAGTCTAGTGGTCGTACGCACCGGTCATCAGGGTGGAAAAATGGAGCGTGATCAGACCGGAATTCTCCCCTCAGAGGTCTATCGCTTCGTGGACCAGGCGGTCAAGTTGGTGCATTAAGCAGAGAGGGATCGGATACAGAACCACCGGATCGAATTGAACGAAGCCGCGATTTTCACCCGTGCCCTGATCACAGGGTGACTTCAAGCCCCTCGTACGCGAGCGTAATTGCAAGACCCTGAATCTCCCCCGCATGATCAGCGAGGAATGCGTCGAATACGGCTTCGAGCTCATCATCGCTGCGGGTCGGAAGATGGTGGGTGCAATAAAGATGACGCGCACCCACCCGCTTAGCGAGCGCGAGGGCGCTGTCGAACGTGCCGTGACCCCAGCCGGCCTTCTGCGGATATTCAGCTTGGGTATAGCTGCAGTCGACGATCAGAGCGTCAACGTCTTTGAGCGCTGCGTCGATTGCGGCCGAACGCTGATCGATCCAGTCCTGGTGTTCCGCAAAACGCGGCGTATTCACCGGATACGGATTAAAAAAAGGTTCATGATCCCCAGTAAAAAACAGCGACTCCCCGCCGCAATCGATTCGATAACCAAAATTGCGGACCGGGTGATTCATCAACACGGCACTCACCCGAGCATCGGCGATATCAAACGCCTCGCTCTCGATCAGCGTACGAAAGTCAAGCGCGGCGGCCAGTTGGGCTTCAGAAATCGGAAAATACGAGTGCTGAAACTGGACCTCGAATACGTGTTCAATGCTTCGCCCGGTTCGATCCTCAAGGCCACCGTAAACATGGCATTGGGTCGCGGGATCAAACAGGGGCTCGAACATCGTCAAACCATTGATGTGGTCCCAATGGCTGTGCGTGATCAACAAATGGGCGTCAACGGGCTCTAAACCCTGCAAGCTTTCACCCAGCGGGAAAATCCCCGAACCAGCGTCGAGAATCAGCAAGGCATTCTGGTCAGTGCGGACCTCGATACAAGTAGTGTTACCGCCATAGCGAACCGTTCGGGGTCCTGGGGATGCAATTGACCCCCGGACCCCCCAAAACCTAAATCTCATTGCGTACGAGCCCTAGACAGACCCTCGCCAGACATCTGCAAAGTTCAATAAAGCCAATGTTTAGTGGGCCAAATAATCGTGCAGGACGCGTCCATAGGGAAGGGTCATGTCCGTCACAATTTGCAGTCCACCAACGGTCTCGTACACCGGCAGGTCACTTAGCGGACAATTCACTGCAGGCGTCAGTTCGAGTCGCGCCCGCCCAGCCCAAGCACCCTTGACTGCGATATCCGTAAAGTTAATCCCGACCAATTGAGCAATTGCAGGTTTACCGTTGATATCCGGAATCAATTTTAAGGTGATCTGCGTACGGTCCAGATGCAGATCCGCCGAATGGTCGCGAGTAAATGTGTCGTGTTTGTAGACCATGCTGCCGGTTGCAACCTGCTGCTTTGCATATTCGAGGGTGCCGATCAACGTATCGCCGTTCACATGCAGCGAGGCTTGGCCGTTTTTCATTGGATAGCCCCAGATTTCGCGGCCACCAGCCAATGGCGGCGTGTTGTCTACGTACATCTGACTGACGAAATTGCATTCCTCACCCCGAAAGGTGCAGGGGATGATTTGGGCAACGGCCGAATAAGCACCGAAGCCTTCTCCGTCCGGCAGGTCGAGCCATTGAACCGAAACCGTGTCGCCCACGAGTTCTAGCGGTTCCGGCAATGCCTCACGCATGGCTTTTACGTCGGACTTGTAACTGAGGATCATGTACTGCCGATTTGAAAACCGGTAAGGACCCCGCGGAAATGTCGGGCTTTGCAGCGGCATGGACGGCAAAGCGAGTACGTCAGCTTTCTTCATCGTTGGAACTCCTGAAAATTAACCGGCATGGTCTTTTACATAATCAAACAAAACCCGTCCGTGCGGGAGCGTCAGGTCAGCGATGAAGTGTTTTCCACCGATAATTCGCTTAATCGGCAGATCCGCGACCGGCGCGTTGACATGTGGAATTAGTTGTAAACGGGCAGGTGAAATCCAACTGCCCTTGACCGTGATGTCCGTCAGGTTATAGGCGACCAGTTGGCAGATCTTGGGGCTGCCGTCGACATCAGGGATGATCTTAAGGTTGCACTGGGTCTTGGTCATTCCCTTTGCAGTCGCCTCAACACCGCCGGGCGCGGTTTGATACTTGAACCCCATCGTGCCCATCGCCACCAGTTGACCGGCGTACTGGAGCGTGCCCGTCAAAGTGTCCGAAGCGACCTCGATCTTGGGGAGGGCGTATTTCTTGGGAAAACCCCAGATCTCGCGACCCGCGGAAATCGGCGGTTCATCGTCAAGGTACATCTGAGCAGTGAAATTAATCGGCTCGCCGTTAAAGGTGCAGGGAATGACGAGACCGCTTTCGGTGTAATCGCCGAAGCCTGAACTGTCAGGCATCCGGATCCACTCATACAAAACATGACCCTCGGCGTTGGGCACCAACGGTTCTGGCACGGCCTGGCGCAATAGATCGTGATCGGTTTCGTAGGTGATGATCATGTATTCACGATCAACAAACCGATAGGGCCCCATAGGATAGCTGGGGCTAGCTGCCGGCATCGACGGCAAATTCAGTATTTGTTCAGGAGTCATGCCCTTACCTCAAAAATGGTTCAAAGAAACTCTTTCTTCAGATCAACACTGGAACGCACACCAATGTGAGCGTAATTATCCTCCAGCCACTGGGTTGCACAAGCGCGACCGCGGTCACGCAACATGGTCAGAAATTCCCAGTCGCTTTCCATCTTGGTATCGGCGCGCAAGTCGGCCATCGCAATGTCCGCCCGCACCGAATGAATGAACACATATTTCATTTGATCGAGGAATTCGTCCTTAATCCAGCCCTCATCCATTAATTTCTGCACAAAATGAACTGCCCGCAATTCTTTAATCAAATTCGAATTAAAGGTAATTTCGTTCAGTCGATTGGCAATTTCCACCGAGGTCTTGGGCGGGCCCGGCCGCTCAATTGGATTGATATGCAGAATTACGACGTCCTGCGAATTGGTCTCATAAAAGAGTGGGTACAGGACTGGATTACCCATGTAACCGCCATCCCAGTAATGCTCACCTTCAATTTCCACGGCCTGAAAGACTTGTGGAAGACAGGCTGAGGCCAAAATCACCTCTGGGGTAATTTCACTGGTATGAAATACGCGGGCCTTGCCGGTGCGAACGTTCGTCGCACAAATGAAGAGTTTCGTCTCGGCCCGGCGGTCCAGTTCATCAAAATCGACCTGCGATTCAAGGACCTCGCGCAGCGGGTTGTAGTTTCCTGGATTGAGCTGATAAGGTGAAAACTTGCTTGAAAGCATTTTCATCGCGTCCGCGGCCATATGCTTTAGCGTGTTGCCACCCAAAAACGGATCAAGCGGGGTTGGCTTAATCGCGAAACGCTGTCCCGCGTCCGAAATTGCCTTCCAAAAGTTGTGCAGCGCTTCGCGCGCACCGTCATTACCCTTGATCTTTCCGTAAGCGTAGACAACCGCGTTCATTGACCCTGCGCTCGTACCGGAAACGCCTTCAATCGAAAGCCGCCCGTCCTCTAAAAATTTATCCATCACACCCCAGCCAAACGCGCCATGCGCGCCGCCGCCCTGAAGGGCGAGGTTGATGACTTTTCCCTCGGCCTCGGCATCGGCCCCGTGGGTTGCTAGAGAAGCGCGAGGTTTTTTTGAAATTTTTTCAGTGCCCATCTGTCATCCTTTGGCGTGAGAAACGACGAATCGGAACAAACCACTTAAATCGGTCTTGAGAACTTCCAACGTCGGCGGCGATCCTACCTTGCGCGCCACGGGTGCGCAATAGCGTCGTCGGCATTAATTGATGCAGTTTCGATTTAACAAGCGGCTGAGATTGCTTTTGAATCTTTTAGGCGGATCCTGCGCGCGGGGAATTCATTGTCTTGTTTATGACCCAAAGTCAGTCTTGCCCGGCTTCTCCGTCAATCTTCACCCCGGTTTTCTGCAGTTAATTTTCGGTGATCCCCCAGTTACCCCCAATGCTATCCTTCCGATGGTTGGATTTCTGCTGGAAATAGAACGGCCATGTTGATGTTCGCCCTGATCGCCGTTGCGATCGTTGTATTGGTTTCTGCAGTCACCGCCTGGATTTGGTTCTCTCGCGAGGGAGGCCAGCATCCGTCCGACGATCCCGAATGGCAAGTCCTGCTCGCCAAACGCGACGAGATTGAAAACGATGCGCTGTTGCCGCCCGAAACCCGCGAGACACTGCGCCGGGAATGGGCAGAAATGGCAGCCGCGGTTCTCCCGCAGCGCCAGATGCAGTCCGCCGCGAGTGCACCGAGCGGACGGTCTGCCCTTGTATTGAGCATAACCAGCGCCCTGTTGGGGTCGGGTGTCTATGTGGCGACGGGACACTGGGATCTGGCGGCGCTGCAAGTTGGTTCGGCCAACTCGGGCAACTCGGCATTTGCTCAGCCCGCCAGCAACCGGTCCGCAAAAGCCGGCCCAATCGGCGAACAGGCCAAACACCCGGGTGACAGTGAAACGCTCGAGGAGCGGATCGCCAAACTCGAAAAGCGCCTGACCGATAACCCAGCCGACCTCGACGGCTGGGTCCTGTTATCTCGCTCAAGGGGGATTCAGCGTGACTTTGTTGCGGCCAGCGCTGCGCTCGAAAAGGCGCTTGCGTTAGCACCCGGGCATCCCGATCTGCTGGCGGACTTGGCCGATACTTCGGCCATGGTGGCTGATCGAACCCTGGCGGGACGGCCTCTCGAACTCGCCATGCAGGCGCTTGCCGCCGATCCCCAACACCGCAAAGCCTTGTCCCTGGTGGCGACCGCCGCGATGCAGTCCAACGATCGACCCAAAGCCACGGCGTACTGGCAAAAGCTCAAGGCCACCTTCGAGGCGGGGAGCCCCGATATTGCCCGGGTCGATCAGATTCTTGCCAACCTGGGTGATGCTGCGACGCCGGGCGCTGCTGACAGGACCACGGAAAGGGGCGCCGACAAGAGCGCTGATAAGGCCGTCAGCAAGAATTTTAGTGAGATCACGGGCGAGGTTGCTCTTGGTTCTGAATTACTTGCGGGTCTCGCCAAGAAACCACTGACCCCCGCAGCGACTGTGTTCGTAGTCGCCAAAGTGGTCAATGGCCCCCCCATGCCGGTCGCAGTCGCCCGATTTCCGGCCGAACAACTGGCTGGCGGTCGGACGGTCGCCTTCAAACTCGATGATTCGCAGGCGATGAACCCAGCCCTCAAGCTCTCGGGCGCCGAGTTGGTGAACATCGAAGCGCGGATCTCGTTGGCTGGAACCGCGGGCCGACAATCCGGCGATCTCTTTATTGTGTCGAATAACGTCAAGGTTGGCACGCGCGATTTGCGCCTGGTGATTCAGTCCGTGGTGCCATGACCGCAGCACCTCTGATCGAAGTCCAATCGCTCCCCCTGTCCCGCGGCAAACGGACGCTTGCGAAAGCACTCTCATTTTCGGTGCCCGGCGGTTCATTCCTGGAATTGCAAGGACCCAATGGCAGTGGCAAAACCAGCTTGCTAAGGGCACTTGCCCGCCCCACCACCCGACTCGACCCCCATATCCAAAGACCCGAGGGTGCCGATGTTTTTTTGCTCGGGCAGTCGAGCGGCTTTCGCCCCGAACTCGAAGTCCGCACCCAACTCGGCCTCTCGCTCGCGCTCTACGGGGCGCAGGCGGACACGAAACGGGTTCGGTCACTGCTCGAACAATTCGGGCTCGTCCGACATGCCACGTATCGGGTCCGCCAGCTTTCTCAAGGTCAAGTGCGGCGACTCATGTTGGCCGTGATGGCGGCGAGTGGTCGAACCGTCTGGCTGATCGATGAGCCCCTGAATGCGCTCGATCTCAATGCCATCGCGCTCTTTGAAGGGACCCTCAAGGATCACCTCAGCCACGGCGGATCTGCGGTCATCGCGACTCATCGGTCAATTCATCAAGCCATGCCGGCGCTTGCCGCCTACTGCGCGGGAGTTTTGGCGCTGGGCGGTCCTCACCCACACTTAGAACCTCTGACCTCACTACCAACGCCATCAAACCACACCAACCTGCCCCCAGACCCAGGGCATCCGCTGATTTGGGTTCTTCGTCGTGAACGTCTGCTGGCCATGGCGCGCCCACAAGATCTGGCATGGCCTTCGGTCTTTCACTGGATGGTGGTCACGTTATTCCCGTTCGGACTCGGGAGTGACCCCGAGCTCCTGGAGCGGGCCGCGGGCGGTGTTTTCTGGATCAGTGCACTATTGGCCGTTCTGATCGGGGCCACGCGATTTTTTGAAGCTGATTTTGAGCACGGAGTGCTAAGTGACTGTCAGACCGCTGGCCTCTCGCTCACTTGGCTAGTGACCGGTAAAATCATCGCGGGAAGCCTGTTCATCGGAATCCCGTTGGCCCTGTCGAGCATTCCCCTGGCTTTATTATTTGGCGTGCCCAATCACCTTTTACTGGTGCTGGGCGGGTCGCTGTGGCTTGGTGTCCTCAGTCTGGTTGCCGGAAGCTGTTTATTCTCGGCCTTAGGACTGATGGCTCGACAGGCGCAGGTCGTTATCTGTTTATTGGCAATTCCAATTTTCGTGCCCTTACTGATTTTTGGCACTGCCGTTCTCGAGGGTGACATGACCGCTCCTTTATTGACGCTGCTCAGCCTCGCAGCATTGTTTTTACTGACAGTCCCTGCAGTCACAGCCAGGGTGCTAGACCTGGCGCTTGAATAACGTCTTACTGAACCTCGACAAAACCCGACATGCGGCCCCAATCCATCCTGCGTCTGAGTTCATCACCCGTCTTCTTTCAGATGAGTGGCAAGGTCCTGCCTTGGCTGATTGGCGCGTCGCTGATACTCGGTGCAATCGGGCTTTGGAGTGCGCTCTTCGTCACCCCAACGGATGCTCAGCAAGGCGAGGTTTACCGCGTCTTGTACGTTCATGTTCCGACCGCCTGGATGTCGATGCTGTTGTATGTTGTAGCGAGTTTTTACGCCGGCTTGCATCTGGTTTTTCGGACCTCGGTCTCCGCGGTGATGATGCGGGCGATGCTGCCCACAGGCGCCTGGATGACGTTGCTAGCGCTAGTAACCGGATCGCTTTGGGGTAAGCCCACTTGGGGGACGTACTGGATCTGGGATGCCCGGCTCACCTTCGAGCTGCTTCTGCTATTCATCTATTTAGGCCTGATCGCAGTCGCTTCGCTCATTGACGATGAGCGCAAGACCGATCAACTACTCAGTGTCTTTACATTAGTCGGCCTGGTGAATATTCCGCTGATTTATTTTTCGGTGGTCTTCTGGAACACGCTGCATCAGGGCGCATCGCTGTCCATGTCTGGGGGCTCCAAAATGGCGCCGATCATGAAAGCGACTCTTTTTGTGTGCGTCCTCGCGATGTGGTTGGGCTGCGCCGCGCTCGCCATGGCCCGTGCACGCTGGCAGCTGGTTGATCGCGAACGCGATGCGGCCTGGACCGGGAGCGTGCTGGTATGAGCGCCACCATGACGATTGCAGTCTGCGTGATGCTGACCTTGCTCGTCTTTGCCATCGACGCGTTCAGCATCCGCCGCGAGCGCCGCGCCATCCTTCAAGTCCCACCTCAAGATTCGCTGCAAGACCCGCTTGATCCTGATGTTCAATAAAATTCGATGCTGAATAAATCTCGTCGTACCCGTCTGCTTTGGATCATCGGTCTCCTGGTCGCTGTCGGCGGTACGGTCTACTCGGTATTACGGGTGTTCAACGACAACCTCGTCTTGTTTTACACGCCAACCCAGATCAAGCAATCCCCCCCTCCGGGGCGCACCTACCGACTCGGGGGCATGGTCGAGGAAGGCAGCCTCGTGCGCACGGGTGATGGTTTGACGATGCAATTTCGGGTCACCGACCAACACAACGTCCTTGCCGTCACCTACACCGGAATCACCCCTGATCTTTTCAAAGAAGGGAAAGGCGTGGTCGCGCAGGGGCGCCTCGAAAATGGAACCTTCGTAGCCAGCGAGATTCTCGCTAAACACGATGAAAATTACATGCCACCCAAGCTCACCCAATGATTCCTGAACTCGCCCAACTCGCACTTTCGCTCGCGCTGACCCTCGCTCTGCTCACGGGCGTTTTTGGGCTGTGGCAGGTCACACGACCAGACTCCCCCTTGGTGAGCATCGCCCGCTCGATGGCGGGCAGCTCGGTCCTGGTATTCAGCTTGATCCTGGCGTCCTTTGGTGCCCTCGTCGCGAGTTTTGTCCTGAGCGATTTTTCAGTCCAGAACGTGGCTGAAAATTCGAACGTTCTACTGCCCTTGCCCTACAAAATAGCGGCTAGTTGGGGTTCCCACGAGGGCTCCTTATTGCTCTGGACCCTCATGCTCTCGGGATGGACGGCAGCGGTTGCCTTATTTTCCAACCGTCTTGCACCGGGCTTCCGAGTTCGCGTTCTCGGGGTTCTCTTGATCCTACAGTTTGCGTTCGTCGGGTTCATGCTCGCCAGCTCAAATCCCTTCGAGCGTTTGTTGCCGGCCCCCCTTTCTGGGCGTGACCTGAACCCGCTCCTGCAAGACCCGGTCATGGTGAGCCATCCGCCCTTGCTGTACATGGGTTACGTGGGCTTCGCGGTGAGTTTCGCGTTTGCGGTCGCAGCGCTACTTGAGGGCCGCCTAGACCCCACCTGGGCGCGCTGGTCGCGGCCTTGGGCCAATGCGGCCTGGTCCTTTCTGACTGTCGGCATTCTGCTCGGCAGCTGGTGGGCGTATTCGGTGCTGGGTTGGGGCGGTTGGTGGTTTTGGGATCCAGTCGAAAACGCCTCTCTGTTGCCCTGGCTCGCGGGGACTGCGCTGATTCATTCGCTTGCGGTCACCGACAAACGCAATGCACTCAAGAGCTGGACCGTGCTCCTCGCGATGGTGACTTTTGCCTTATCGCTTCTGGGAACTTTTCTGGTTCGATCCGGCGTGTTGACATCGGTACACGCATTTGCCGCCGACCCCAAGCGCGGCATTTTAATTCTCGGGCTCCTGGTCCTCGTAATCGGCTTCTCGTTCATCCTCTATGCAGCCCGGACCGGCAAAGTCGGTCTCGGCGGTCAGTTCAGCTGGCGGTCCCGCGAGTCTCTCCTGCTCATCAACAACGTGCTGATGGTGTCCGCCTTGGCGGCCGTCATGTTGGGGACCCTCTACCCGCTCGTCGTCGAAGTGTTGACCGGCAACAAAATGTCGGTCGGCCCCCCCTATTTCAATGCGGTGTTTGCCCCGTTGTTACTGCCAGCGGTCTGGCTGATGGCGATCGCGCCTTACAGCCAATGGAAATCGATGCCGCTGGCCCAGGCAATGCGCTCCATGCTATGGCCCCTGTTGGGGGCGATGGCGGTGACCGGATTCACGATCTGGCGCTGGGGCAAACCCAGCCTCCTCCTGGTGTTAGGCCTAGCGGCCGCCGTAACCCTCGCGTATGCGACCCTGGCGCAGGCGCGCGAGCAACTCGCCAAGCTGCGGCGAAATGGCGGGTCCCCCTTGCTGAGCGATCGCGCACGACAACTCGGCATGTCCTACTGGGGAATGATCATTGCCCATTGCGGGATCGCCGTCTTCGTGGCCGGGGTGACGCTGGTCAAGACTTACGAGGTCGAGCGCGACCTCGTCATGACCCCCGGTCAAACCGAAAGTCTCGGTGAATGGCGCCTGACCTTTATCGGTGTGGACTCTGTGCCTGGCCCTAATTATCAGGCTGGGCACGGCGTCTTTGAGCTGACGCGGGGGAGCGGCCGGGAGATCACGCTGATCGAACCTGAAAAGCGTCAGTTCACCGCCGGTGGGCAGGTAATTACCCAAGCGGCTATCGAGGCCGGATTCTTTGGTGATGTTTACGTCTCACTCGGTGAACCTGTCGCCAGCGAACGTGCACCTGTTCGCCCGGCCGACCAAGCGTGGTCGGTACGCATGTACCTGAAGCCCTTTATCAACTGGATCTGGTGGGGATGCGCTCTCATGGCACTTGGCGGAATTTGTACGCTTTTCGATAAGCGTTATCAGCGCCTGCGGGCCCGACCAGTGGTTGCGGAGCCCGCACGATGATGCGTTGGGTCCGCCTTGGGCTGCCACTCCTGATTTTCGCGTTGCTGGTCATCGTGCTGGCGCGCGGACTTGAATTTGATCCACGACATCTGCCGTCTGCGCGCCAGGGCAAACCGGCACCCCGTTTCGAGGTCCCGACCCTCGGGTCGGATCAGGTGTTTACGACCCAATCGATGTTGGGCAAGGTCTGGGTGATTAATGTATTTGCGTCCTGGTGTACCGCCTGCGTGATTGAGCATCCGAAATTACTCAAGCTCTCCAAGCGACCTGAATTCAATCTGGTCGGACTGGCCTACAAGGACGAGCCCGCCGCCACGGCGCAGTGGCTGCGCCAACACGGCGACCCCTACCGGCAGATCGCGCTCGACCTGAACGGCCAAGTCGGGATCGATTACGGGGTTTATGGGGTTCCCGAGACCTACGTCATCAATCCACAGGGCGTCATTACGTACCGTCATGTGGGCCCGATCGACGACGCATTTTTTGACCAACATGTCGCCCCATTGCTGGCGGCCAACCCCTGAATCGGGCGACACCGATGAGTACCGAGCGCAATCCCACCAACGCCGCCAAACCCGCAGAAGCCGGTGTGGCCGCCAACGACTTGCCCCGCTCGGGAGGGCC
>Ga0209189_1001828_pt1 | contig 15478 bp, 15 predicted proteins | sample C_130820_EF_Meta_FD_187308 | JGI IMG/M metagenome (GOLD analysis project Ga0209189, IMG submission 187308) | Freshwater microbial communities from Lake Croche, Canada to study carbon cycling - C_130820_EF_MetaG (SPAdes) (version 3) | ecosystem: Environmental > Aquatic > Freshwater > Lake... | reverse complement strand
TTTTATGGCGCTGGTGATCCTAGTATTGGCAATGGAGTTATTGTTCCACACGGATATTATAAGATTGTTATTAACAACCAAACCAAACAAATCGCTGGTTGGGCATTTCCACACACAAAGCCATATGTTAACTTAGGTAACGATCTAACTGTATTCCGTAAGCCAGTTGCACAGATCATGCAAGAAGCTGGAGTTAAGTATGCGTTCCCACAAGGTGCTGTTGAGCTAGCACCGGGACAAGAATGGCCAATAAACTTTGGAGCACTAACTAATGCTAAACGAGCAAAGTGCGGAGCCAACGCTTCCGCCGACTGAACCTGATAAATATCCAGTATACCCCGAGGATGATGGATATGATCGACCAAGAAACCCTTACAGCCCTGTTTAAACAACTATACATTGGATTGGCGTTGTTTGGGTGCGGCCTAGCTGGTATACCTCTAACTTTTGAAGAGATTAACAAGCTATGAAAATCAACGAACTACTTAACGAAGATTGGAACAAGGTCAATCACCACGACAAGACCAACGGTCTTAGTCGTAAGGCCGTTAACGCTTATCGTAGAGAACATCCAGGTAGCAAATTACAAACAGCCGTAACTACTAAACCTAGCAAATTAAAAGCAGGATCAAAAGCAGCAAAACGCCGTAAGAGTTTCTGTGCTAGAATGAGCGGCAATAAAGGCCCAATGAAAAAGCCTAATGGCAAGCCTACTCCTAAAGCGTTGGCATTGCGTCGTTGGAATTGTGAAAGCATTGATGAGATGGCACAGATGATTGCTGAAGGTACACGCATGATTGCTGAACTTAAGAAAGGTGCTAAAGACAGCAATGGCTTTACCAAGTGCTGGCCAGGCAAGCATGCCGAAGGTACCAAGAAAGGCAAGAACGGCGGACAGGTTCGAAACTGTGTGCCAAACGAAGGTATGGCGGAAGGCTCAAGAGATCAAGTTGATCCAAACACGGTATGGGAAGTTAGTTTTGATTATGGTCCGCATCAGTCTGATAAAGTAAAAGTTCGTGCAGGTTCACAAGAAGAAGCAGAACAAAAAGGGATGCGAGCCGCGAAAAAACTAGGACATAGATTCCCTCAACTAAACTGGGCAATGCCCGCGGATGAAGGTGTGACGGAGGCTGCAAAGCATGGCCTGTATTACAATGTGAACAAACGCAAGGCGGCCGGCACCAGTAGACCTGCTAGCAGTCCCAAAGCCCCTACAGCACAGGCTTGGAAGGATGCAGCCAAAACTGCAAAAAAATAATGAGACTAGTAGAATTTGAATCAGTGGACATGAACCAGCTAGATGATCGTTTAGCTGAGTTATGTTCTTTAATTAAGAAAGGACAAGCGGCAGCTCCAGAATACTATGGAATGGTTGCAGCTGGTATACTCACTCCAAAGGGTAAATTTGTTGCCAAGTTAAACTATCCTAAAGGTCAATTGCGTGTACATGCTGAACGAGCAGTAATTGAAGAATATCAAAAGTACTATGGTGAGATTCCCAAAGGCAGTGTCATGATTACTACTCTAAGTCCCTGCAATGAACAAGATGATGACACAGCTGAGAGTCGTGTTGGTATGAGCTGTACTGATCTAATCAATCACCATGGATTTAAACATGTTTATTGTGGATACAAAGATCCAACTCAAGATGCTGATCATGGCGAGTATAAAGAAGTTGTTACTAAAAACAAACAGTTGAACAAAATGTGCAAACAGTTTGCAGATACGTTCTTAGATGAGTTAGATGAAGTTCAGTTTGGCGGCCAAGATGTTGAAGGAAATCCTTTATCACAGCTTAAAGAAAAGTTTCCAAACTTGTCTACCTTACTATATTTTATTCCAGGATTTGGTCAAGCATTAATGGTAGCAGATGTTGCTAGTCAAGTACAGATGTATAACCAAGCAATTGATAAAATAGAAAAACAGTACCCTATACAAACAATTCAAGCTGCACAACAAAAAGTTGGTGATGCTGGAGAAGAGTGGGAAACTTTGGATGAGAACTTTGCCGAAGAATTTACCAACTACCAAGGACTTAGACCTCCTAAGAATATTCCTGGTGTAAATCTATTTCCCGGACAAGACATAGTAGGTAAACGAGTTTATCATTGTACTAATAAGCTAGAAGCAATTAAGAAAAGTGGAGGACTAAAACCTCGTCGTGATGCCACAGGCGAACGAGAATACGGTCGTTTAAGCACAGATGAACATCCATTTATTCCTGTAATAGGCATTTGGTTTAGCGTGGGCAAACCTGACTGGGTTGGTAAACATTGTGTGAGTTTTGTTATAGAACCCACAGATCAAGTGCATGTAGCCTATACCAACACTAAAGGCTTGAAACCAAATGTTGTATTAAATCCAATAGCACTAGACAGATTGACTATAGAAGGTCAACAGGATATAGCGGAGAATTTTGCTGACGGAAAGAATCCACAAGACAAGGGCGATAGTGCTAGACATGGTATACCCAAACATGCCAGTATTAGCAGCTTAAGAAAAATTGCCAAGCAAGGCGGCCGTAAAGGCCAGCTGGCCCATTGGCAAGCAAACATGAGATCAGGAAGAAACAAATGAAAAAACTATTAGTAGTGTTGGCCTTTATGGGCTTGACAGGTTGTGCAAGCATTATGGAAATGATTCCCAGCCGCTGGGATGTTAACCAAGCTAAAGTTATTACGGACATACAAGTACAAGCTAATCACTTTGATTGCAAGGCCGATCAAGCCAGTCAGTTAAGTGCATTGGCAATTAATGTAGAATGGTTTGATACCTATGCTCGTACTAAGCCTACTAGAGATATCAGTAAGTTAACAGGCACACTAACAACAACAGTTAAAGAATATCAAGATAGATTAGCCAAAGGTCCAGTGAGTCCTATGTATTGCGATATAAAACTAAAGATTATTAAACAACAAACTGAGATCCTAGCTGGATCAGTACAAGGGAGATTCTAAATGAGTGTATTAACAGAAGTAATGCAAAGCGGACATCCATGGGCTGCAGAACGTGCTCAATACGCACTACAAGTACATGAAGCTGTTGGAGCAGGACAACTAAGTCCTAGTGAAGCTAAAGAGATCTTACAAGATTTAATCAGTACTGATAAATTACAAGAAGCTGCCGCTGATCAACAAGCAATAGCGGCACTGGTATTTGGTGTTACACAACTTATCAGTTTGTATTAAACACATGGACTAGTGCATTAACTAGATCCTCAATCATACCATCATCATGAAACGGAGTAGGTGCAAAACGCAACCTCTCTGTTCCCACATCAACTGTGGGAAAATTTATGGGCTGGCAGTAAATGCTATAGTCAGTTAACAATGCATCGCTCATAGCTTTGGCACGTTTGGCATCGCCTACTAGTACAGGAACAATGTGTGTAGTACTACAGTCCATAACAGGAATCCCAGCAGCTTTTAGCTTAGTCTTTAATAATTGAGCACGTTCTTGATGTTTCTCACGAACTTCATTATGATCCTTTAACCATTTGATAGCAGCCAATGCTCCACTACAAGTCACAGGACTCATACTAGTTGTAAAGATAAAACCAGCGGCAACACTTCGAATGGCATCTGCTACAATCTTATCGCAAGCAATGTAGCCTCCTTGTACTCCAAAGGCCTTTCCCAAGGTTCCATTGACTATGTCTATCTTGTCTTCAAGCCCAAGTTCTTCGACTTTGCCGCCGCCAGTTTTACCATACAATCCTACCGCATGAACTTCATCTATATAGGTTATGGCCTTGTACTTGTTAGCCAACTTGCATATTTCTGACATAGGGCTAACATCTCCGTCCATACTGTATACTGATTCAAATACCACACAAGGAGTTTTACCTTGAGCAAAACTAATCTTTAATTTTTGTTCCAGATCGTCTAAGTCGTTGTGTTTAAAGATAACTTTGTTAGCCTTACTATGACTAATACCTACTATAATACTGTTGTGGTTATTTTCATCGCTGATATATTCAATATTTGGAATAATTTTAGCTAGGGCAATTAGTGTCCATTCATTAGCTACATAAGCACTTGAAAATAGTACAGCTTTTTCTTTTTTATGTAAACTAGCAAGCTCATGTTCTAATGCTACATGATAATGACTAGTGCCGCCAATGTTACGTGTACCGCCCGAACCCGCTCCAGTCATGTCTAATGCTGTACGCATAGCATCTAGTACTACTTTGTTTTGACCCATGCCCAAGTAGTCATTTGAACACCAGTTTACAATGTTCTTAATGTTGTATGGCCCATACCAAATAGCTTTGGGAAATTTACCTGTTTCTCGTACAATATCGTTAAACACACGATACTTGCCCGAGTCTTTTAAATCTGCAATGAGTTTTGTGAAAGGTTCGTGATTAATCATATCTATACTTATCCGATAAATATCAGTAGAGGACTCAGAAAATGGCAGCCAACGGCATATCAACACTATCTAACAAAGAACTTAGGCAAGTAGCCAAGTTGGAACTAGCACAGACCAAACGATTAGGATGGACTGTAGCTGGCAATGGAACCGTACCAGGATCTGTCAGCTCGGATATCGGTAGTCATCTTAATCTCAGTACTGAAGCTGGTGTTACTGCTTATTTTGTTGATCACGGCGGCGCATTTGACAGTTTAGCTGAACTTTGGTATGTGTATGATCACCCAACGTGGATTGTTACAAATGTACAATTTGAGCCGCGTGATGGCGTTACAGTTACCATTAGAGACGGAATATTCCAACCAGGTGTTAGCTATGCATTTGGCTCTGCACTGTTAACTAACCCTAACACTAATGCGCAATTTTATCGTGCCAGAAACCATTATGACATTAACTTGTTACCTGAGCAATATGTAGGCAACGTTGCCACACACAATACAGAACCCTTGCCCTTACAGGCGGGTAGACCTTGGATAAACTTGCCACTTCCTCAATATAATATCATATTGGAAGATGGTGACCAATTAACATTAGAAACAGGTTTTGATGATTTCGTTACAGAATAAGGAATAACAATGGCAAATATTAAAATATCACAATTACCCTCGCTAGCTACACTAGCCGATACTACTGTGTTTTCTACAGTTGACTCTGGAGTCAACTACAAAAGTTCGGCACTATCTATTAAGAATTATATTACATGGCCGGTGACTAATACTACTGGTAGCAATGGCCCTACTAATATTGCTATTGGACAAAATGCAGGTGCCACTGGTATTGGTAATGTTGCTATTGGCGTCGGCGCCGCTGGTACTGGTAATAATATTATTACTATTGGAACTAATGCGGGACAAGGTTACACTGGTAACGGCTCTATTCTTATTGGTCCAACTGGCAGTGTTTCAGCTAACAGTCTTATTGTATTCAATGCCACTGGAAGCACATTAACTCCTGTTAGTGCTCAAAACGATAGTTTCTATGTAGCACCAATTAGAAACAATGCCGGCACTAGTGGAGTATTACAATACAATTCAACTACTAAAGAAGTTACATACGGCAACGCAATTACTATTGGAAGTAAAACTTGGACCTTTGGCACAGATGGCGAATTATCATTACCCACAAACAGTTATACTGAAGCTGTCATTAAAGAACTTTCTGCTACAGCATTGGTATTGTTTGCTCAAAGTACAGGTGGAAACATTAAACTATTAGCAGGGACAACTTCTGCAGGCAGCGCAAAGCAATGGTTGTTTAATGGCACTGATGGTACGCTATCGTCTAAGATGTTCTTAGCCAGTGCAGGAAGCTATGGAACTACTGGCTACAGCTTTACAGGCGATGGCGGACTTGATACTGGTATGTTTAGTGCAGGTGACGGACAGATACAGTTTTATTCTAACACTGTTAAAGTTGCCGAGATTGCAAGTGGTAACTTAACTATTAGTGGGCATCCAACAATAGAAGGAGTAACCACTACAGGTGCTACAGGTACTGGTAAACTTGTATTTGATAATGCGCCAACATTTAGCGGACACCCAACAATAGAAGGAGTAACCACTACAGGTGCTACAGGTACTGGTAAACTTGTATTTGATAATGCGCCAACATTTAGCGGACACATCACAGTAGAAGGTGTTACTTCAACAGGTGCTACAGGTACTGGTAAACTTGTATTTGACGATGCTCCTACATTCAGTGGTGCTGTAACAGTATCGAACAATACCCAATCAACTTCTAGTACAACGGGCGCCTTAATAATCGCGGGTGGTGTTGGTATTACTAGGAGTTTAAACGTTGATGGTGTGATTTCTACTCCTACTTTACTAGTTAAAGATGTTCGCGATACAGTTTATGATGCTACGTTTGCTAGTACATTTACTCCAGACGCGGCCAATGGTGCTATACAAAACGTCACACTAACTGGAAGCATTACAATAAATGAATTTGCTAGTCCACAAACTGGACAAACTGTAACGCTAATTCTTACACAAGGCGGCAGTGGCAGTTACACATTAACTAGTACTATGAAGTTTGCTGGTGGACTTAAAACTCTAAGCACCGCAGTTGATTCCATTGACATGTTGACCATTACCTACACTGGTAGTGTGTACTACGCAAGTTTGGTAACAGGATTTGTCTAATGCCTAGAGCAAATTTTCATAGAACACATCTAGCCACATCTGGTACTGGATTATATCTTTCAACCTATAGTGGATATTTTAATGGCGATAGTACTTGGTTTACTAGTCGAACACCAACGTCGTCAACTGGTAGATATAATTTAACTAGTTTTGGCACAGGCGTATATCCACTTAGCAGACAAATCATAGGGTATTTCAGACCAAAAGTTACAGACAGCTATACATTTTACTCAAATGTCGACGATGCATGTTACTTCTGGATAGGTAACAAAGCTATTTCAACATATACTAACAGTAATTACGATATACGCGAGTTTGAGGGAGAAACCCCAAAAACCAGTGCGCCTATATCACTAACTGGTGGACAGTCTTATCCCTTACGCATACAATGGGGTAATAGAGTGGCTGGCGGTGAATATACATTTTACTGGAGCAACAGCTCAACCGCCAAGACAGATGACTTCACAGGATTGTTGTACTATAACCCAGCTGGCCCGGGATTCTAATTAAAAGGAACTTGAATGATACTTAATTTTCCTCCAAGTCCTTACATAGGACAAACCTATATAGGCGACAACAATATTACCTATAAATGGGATGGAGTAAAATGGCTGGGTAAAGGATTTATTGGTAATCCTCCGATGTCTGGAACTAGTACATATGTGTTGACTCCACCCAGCACCGGCCAAATTGGCGGCGTTAAAGCCGGAGCAGGCGTAACAATTGGCCCAGATGGTACTATTAGTGTTCCAGATTACAGTCAAGCTGGCCCAACTCCGCCTACTACAAATTTACAAGATGGCGACCTGTGGTACGATACAAATGATGGTAATTTATACGTAAGATACGGCGGAGCATGGGTTAGTGCTGTTACTACAGTAGCAGGCGCAAAAGGCGATGCAGGCCCGCCAGGCCCGCCAGGCCCTTCTGGACCAGGATTTGTTGAAAAGGGAACATGGAGTGCCAATGCATTTTATCGCACTAACGATGTGGTTTTTTATCGAGGAAACTCATATGCAGCCTTACAATCAAGTGCCAACAAAGTACCAACAACAGAAACAAGTTTCTGGGCGCTTTTTGCTGCTCAAGGTGACCAAGGTGTTCCAGGACAAAAGGGCGATCAAGGTGAGCCAGGAAATACTGGACCTAAAGGCGATCCAGGCGATCCAGGACTTAAAGCTAAGTCAGATAGACTTGGTGTGGTAAAAACTGGCGATCCAGCTGTGACCCATGTGAATGTTGCTGTAGATGGTACAATCAGCGTTCCAAAAGGTGCTGGAATAAATACAGTAACAGATATTTCTAATGTGAATTCAACAGCTGGCGGAGCGGCATTAAATGACGGCGCATTGCTAATTTATAATGCCAGCAGTGAAAGATGGGATACAGTAAACAACTTAAGATCCGACGAAATGGATGGCGGATTTTTTTAAAAAACGGAGCGGTTTAAATGGCTAATGATGCAAATATTATAAAGATTAAACGATCGGGCACGAGTGGTGCACCAGCATCGTTAAAACTGGGCGAGTTAGCCTATAGCTATTTAACTGCTAGCGGGAACCCTACTAGCAACGGTGGCGACAGATTATTCATTGGTGCAAACGGTGTTGGTGTTACCGGCAATGCTAATGATGTTATTGTTATTGGTGGTAAGTATTTTACGGACATGCTGGACCACGAGCGTGGTGTACTAACAGCCAGCTCAGCTTTAATCGTCGATGCTAATAAAAAACTAGACGAACTATTAGTTGATGATCTATCGTTAAATGGTAATACTCTAAGCACCACTAGTGGCGACTTAAATGTAATATTATCTGCCAACGGTACTGGTAAAGTACAGATCAATACAAGCAGTAATAGTTTTACATTGCCTGCTGTAAGAACAGCAACAACTGGACATGTACTTACAGCCAACACAGATGGCACAACAAGTTGGTTATCTCCAACTTTATCTATTGCAGGTAGCACAGGTACTGACACTGTTACTTTAGTAGGTGACACCTTAACATTTGCGGGTGCCACATCACCAATCACTGTTGCTGTTACAGATAACACAGTGACCGTTGCTGTTGCAGACGCTACAGCAAGCACCAAAGGTTTGGCAAGTTTTGACTCAACTGACTTTACGGTTGCAAGCGGCGCTGTTACAGTCAAAGAAGAAAGAATACAAGACATTGTTGGTGCAATGGTTTCTGGAACAGAAACTGACCTATTAGCAACATACGACGATCCCGCAGGCACATTAGATTTTACTTTAAAAACAGTTAATACCACAGTTGGAACATTTGGTAGTACCACAGCAATACCAGTAGTCACAGTAAATGGCAAAGGTCTAGTTACATCAGTAACAACTGCGTCAATAAGCACTAGTCTTAGTATTGCTGGCGGCACAGGAACAGACTCAGTTTCTTTGGGTAGTGATACATTAACATTTGCAGGTAATGGTGCAATCAGCACAGCAGTAACAGATAATCAAGTGGCCATCAGCGTAGCAACAGCCACATCAAGTGTAAAAGGTGTTGCTAGTTTTGACTCAACAGACTTTACAGTAACTACTGGTGCTGTTACAGTCAATGTGGAACGTATTGAAGACATTGTTGGAGCAATGGTTAGTTCTAATACCGAAAGTGGTATTAGCGTAACCTACACAGATAATGGCGCGGGAAACGGCGTACTAGATTTTAATGTAAACGACCCTGTTATTACTATCGCTGGTGATGTAGACGGTTACTCTACGATGACCAACTTGGGTGACACAACCATTACAGTTACCTTAGACACTGTAAACACCGATGTTGGAACATTTGGTTCCACAACATTAATTCCAGTAGTCACAGTAAATGGCAAAGGTTTGGTTACAGCAGTAACAACTGCATCTATAAGCACTACACTTAACATTGCAGGCGACACAGGAACTGATGGTGTTGCGCTAGGTAGTGATACACTAACATTTGCAGGTAGCGGTGCAATCAGCACAGCAGTAACAGACAATCAAATAGCAATCAGTGTGGCCACAGCTACATCAAGCATAAAAGGTGTTTCTACATTTAATACTAGCGGATTTGTTGTAACTGGCGGCGACGTTGCGTTAAAAACCGACGTTGCACAATCTATCAGCGGTGATACTGGTTCAGCAACTCCAGCTACTAATGCATTTACCATTGCTGGTACAAGCGCACAGGGTATTGTAACAAGTGCTACAGGCAGTACTGTAACAGTCACAGCAAGTAATGCAACATCATCACAAAAAGGTGTTGCTACATTTAACACAGCCAGCTTCTCAGTAAGCAGTGGCGATGTAACTATCAAATCTGGTGGCGTTACCAACACACAGTTAGTAAACAGTAAAGTAACAGTTGGTACAACTGATATTAGTTTAGGTTCAACTAGTACTACACTAGCTGGTCTGACTCAAATTGATGTCAACAACATTCGCATAACTGGTAATACAGTTAGCAGTACTGACACAAACGGGGACATTGTATTTGACCCAAACGGCACTGGTACCATTAATGCAAGCAGTTCTAGAATTACTAACTTATCTGATCCAACCGGCGCACAAGATGCGGCCACTAAAGCATATGTTGATGCTACTCGTTCAGGATTAGATGTTAAGGCATCTGTACGTGCGGCAACAACTGCCAACATTACACTGACTAACACACAAACAATTGACGATGTTGCTCTAGCAGTTGGCAATCGTGTTTTAGTTAAGAATCAATCAACCGGTGAAAACAACGGCATTTATGTTGTTGCCAGCGGCCCGTGGACCCGTGCAGAAGATTGCGATAATGCTCCAGGAGTAGAAGTTACTAGCGGAATGTTTACCTTTGTTGAAGAAGGTACAACTAACGCTGACAGCGGATGGGTATTAACTACAGACGGTACTATTACATTAGGTACAACGAGCTTATCGTTTGTGCAGTTCAGCGGTGCTGGACAGATTACCGCAGGCGCAGGATTAAGTAAGACTGGCAACACACTAGATGTAAATGTTGCCAACGGTATTGAAATATCTGGAGATAATGTACAACTGGCCAGCACAGTAGCAGGTGCTGGTTTAACATACACTAGTGGTGTACTTGACATTGTTGGAACCAGCAACAGAATTACAGTAAATGCTGACAGCATTGATATCAGTGCAAGCTATGTTGGACAAAACACAATCACCACACTTGGAACTGTTACTACTGGTACTTGGAGTGCTAGTACTATTGCAACCACTCGAGGTGGTACTGGGTTAACTTCTTATGCCACTGGTGATTTGTTATATTCCAGTGCTAGCGATACACTATCAAAACTAACAAAACCGTCAGCAACTTCATTGTTGACCATGAACAGCGCAGGTGCACCTACTTGGGCTGCATTAACTGACACGGGAATTACAGGGCTTGGCACAGTTACATTGGGTACTTGGAATGCTACAGTAATTACCGCACAATACGGCGGCACTGGAGTTGGCGGCTACAGCAAAGGCGATTTGTTGTATGCTGGAAGCACTGGTTCTTCATTGTCAGCACTGACCGTACTAGCAGCCGGTACTAACGGACAAACGTTGCAGTTACAAAACGGTGTTCCTGTTTGGGCGGACTTGGACGGTGGATCCTATTAACATATAAATACTGAGTGGGTATATACTCACTCAGTTTTCCTCGCTTGATAGCGGATTAAAAAGGATGCCACATGGCCACAGCGGCAAACGTCGTTAAGTTTAAACGAAGTGCGGTTGCAGGTAAAGTACCAGCGACTACAGACTTAGCACTAGGTGAAATAGCCTTAAACACCTATGACGGGCGAATATATCTTAAAAAATCCGTAGCATCAACAGAAAGCGTTGTAGCTCTTCAACCGTTTCCTTCTGGCGGAACTACTGGACAAATACTATCTTTAGATTCATACGGCAACTTGATATGGGTTACAAGTGGTGTAACTAGTAGCGGCACAGTTACCAGCGTAAGTGTTGTAAGCACCAACGGGTTTGCTGGAACAGTAGCAACCAGTACCACTACACCAGCTATCACAATACAGACTACAGTAACTGGTTTGTTAAAAGGCAACGGTACAGCTATATCAGCGGCCACTGCTGGTACTGATTATATTTCACCAAGTACAACTGGTCAGACAATTACAGATACATCTGGCGGCACTAACTATACATTAAAGATTGCGAATGGAACAACTGGTGCTGTATTTGGCTTTGGTACTGGTAGCAATGCGTATGGAATTGCTAATGATGCTCTTAATAACACTATCTCAGGATATGTTCCTTATACAGTAAGTGCAAGTTCAATAACATTTAAAGCCGGCGCAAGTTCTCCAGCAACAGCATTAAGCATTGCAAGTGACGGTACAGTAGCTATTGGCACGCTAACAGGATTATTAAAAGGTACCAGTGGTGTCATATCAACAGCAACTGCTGGTACTGATTATCTAGTATATGGATCATTAAGCACTGGTACTCCAAATTCCGCAAGTGGTACAGGTGCAATAAGTTATAACAATACAACTGGTGTGTTTACCTACACTCCGCCAGATCTAAGTTCATATGTAACTAGCACTAGTCTAACTAGCACACTGAGTAGCTATGTAACAAGTTCAAGTTTATCAAGCACATTGAGTAGTTATGTAACAAGTACCAGCCTAACTAGTACACTAAGTAGTTATGTAACTAGTACTAGTTTATCAAGCACATTGAGCAGCTATGTAACAAGTTCAACGCTGAGTGGTTATAATTATATAACACTCACAAGTTTGAGTATGGATACTCCGGGTTCCGCAAGCGGTAGTGGTAGTGTAGCATATAGTAATACAACAGGCAAGTTCAAGTATACTCCGCCTGACCTAAGCAGTTATATTACAGCCAGTGTTACCGCGTTGACCAGTTTGACCAGTATTGGTGCAACTGGGGTAGATACTACAACTAACGGAAATTTGATAGTCAGTGGTAACTTGACTGTAAACGGCACTACAGAAACTATTAATGCTACCACAAGCACATTTGCCGATAAGAATATTGAATTAGCCAAACCTGTAAGTCCAGCCACAGCCAGCGATGCCAGTGCCAACGGCGGCGGCATTACCTTACATGGCACAACTGACAAGACATTAAACTGGGTGTTGAGTACAACTGCTTGGACATCAAGTGAAAACGTTGACCTAGCAAGTGGCAAGACATATAAGATAAACGGCACAGATGTATTAAGTTCAACAGCATTGGGAAGTGCTGTAACTGGTTCAAGTTTAACCAGCGTGGGTACAATTACCAGTGGCACTTGGAATGGAACAGCTATTGCTAATTCATATCTAGTCAACACTACTATTCAACTTAATGGTGTGACACTGACATTGGGTGACACTGGGAAAACTATCAAGGCCAGTACTACTAATTCACTTACAATTGGTACTGGATTAAGTGGATCAAGTTTTGATGGATCCAGTGCTGTTACTATTGCACTAGCAACTGGTTATGGTGACACACAGAATCCATATGCTAGCAAAACAGCCAAGTATGTTCTAGCAGCTCCAAACAGTACATCTGGTGCTCCTACTTTCCGACTGCTAGTGGCATCAGACATTCCAACACTCAATCAAGATACCACAGGCAATGCTGGCACAGTTACCAACGGAGTTTACACCACTGGAAGTTACGCCAATCCTACTTGGCTAACCAGTCTGGCATACAGCAAATTAACTGGTGCACCTACCAATGTGAGCACATTTACCAACGATGCAGCTTATATCACAACTGGCAGTCTAAGCATTTCAACCAATAGTCCGGGTACGGAAAGTCTAAGTTACAGTGCAGGCGTATTCACATTTACTCCATACTCTTTGCCCATAGCTACTTCATCACGATTGGGCGGTGTCAAAGCAGGTACTGGAGTTACTATTGCCGCAGATGGCACTATCAGTAGTACAGGTGGTGCAGGCGGTACTAGTCCAACAAGTGCCAGTTTTGATCTCTGGGCCAGTATACTCATTATGGGATCTTGATTGCGAGATAAGTATAGTATGAAGATTAAAGAACTACTCACAGAAAGCCTAAACAAACGAGATACTTTTGATATCCTACATGATTTTGTGCGCTTTGCCGCAGAAGACTTGGGATTAAAGACTTTGCCAAAGTTTGATTTTCGTTTTGACAATGCTCGTAGCTTACAGCACAAGAGTTTTGGCGGTTATCAACCAGGCGGCGAGCATATCACTATCACAGTAAAGAATCGTCACATTATGGATGTATGCCGTACACTGGCACACGAACTTGTACATTATAGTCAAGACTTGAAGAACGAGCTAGAAGACGACGATGCTGGCTCCACCGGATCACCGCAGGAAAATGAAGCCAATGCCCGTGCGGCTGTGATCATGCGTAATTGGGGCAAGCGTAATCCTACTTACTTTGATAAAGACTCAATAGAATAAATAAAAAAACAGGAAATATCATGTCAAACACTCGTAAACTACACTTCAAAGACATCGCTTCAGTTGCATCAACACATATTGGCCATCCTGGAGATGTTTGGTTTGATCCGGCAGCAACTGCACTTAGAACTTATTCAGGCACGGCCGGCGGCAAAACGGTCAGCGGTGGCACAAGCGGCATTGGAGATGCATTCTCAACTGGTATCAATCAGCTGACCGTGGCCAATGATGCCAACAAGTTGTTGCGTATTACTGGCGGCGTATTAGTTTTGAGATTACCACAAATGACAGAGAATATGCTTGGCGTTGAGTTTGAGTTCTATTTTGTAGTGGACGCCGGACAAGTGCATATACAGAGTTATTACACTGGTGTTACCGGCACCACAGATGTGTTCCGTGGATCGATTTTTGTGGGTGTAGATAATGCCAACACAGGCAAACTGCACACAGCTACATCACAAACTAGCACAGCTTGCGATCTTTTTCTTGGACAACATCATGCCAAGACCGGAAGTTATGTTAAAGTTAAAGCCATTGATTTTGATGGCGTAGGTGTTTGGATGTTCCAAGGTACTTGTGTAGGCGATACAGGACAAACTCCTAACGGTTCAGACCATCCATTCCAAGACTACAACGCATAATCGCCAACAAAAAAGCCCAGCTTATGCCTGGGCTTTTCTATATGCAGCCATTGCTCGTGCTCTGGCCACAGCCAATCTAACTAAAACATAATCACTAAGATCATCTTCTGGTTGAATTGTTTTTGACTTATCTAAATCTCTACGACGATAGCTTGTTATTAGATCTTCATCGTCAATGGTACTGGAAGGATCGCTCCCTCCAAGTATCAAAGATTTTCTAAGTGGATTACTTCTTAACAGCTTCTGTTTTGGTATCCTTAGCGGCAGGTGCTGGAGCCGCACTTTTAGTGGCATCAGCTTTTGCGACCTCTTTCTTTGCAGTCTTGTGTGGGGCAGGACTTGCTGTCACAGCTGGAGCACTTGCTGTAGTAGCTGGGGCAGGAGTTGCAGGTGCCTTAGCTGGCTCAGCGGCAAAAGCAGTTGCGGCAAATAAGGTTGCGATTAAAGTTGCGGTTGATTTCATGATAAAGTTTCCTTTTTGGTTAATGTAGAAATTTCTATCCCTACATATATATAACGCGGTAGCCTTACATTTCGTTTACAAGATTTGGCAATTCTGGTCTTAAATTACAAAATTCACACTCTATATCGCCGCACTTATCCTCTAACCAGATGTTACAAGGTTGGCAATAATAACAATCATACTCATCCGAGTAATTTTTTGGTGCTTGACAGCAGAATGTATTTAGGTCCATAGAGAATCACGAGCCTTAATTAAACGGATCATCATGGCTTCATCTTCTGCTTCGTAGGCCGCTTCAATTTCTTGTAGTAGCTTGTGTGACTTATTGCTCATTTCTTCAAGTTCAGGACTCCTGTCATTTCTAAAACTTA
>Ga0209189_1001826_pt1 | contig 15491 bp, 16 predicted proteins | sample C_130820_EF_Meta_FD_187308 | JGI IMG/M metagenome (GOLD analysis project Ga0209189, IMG submission 187308) | Freshwater microbial communities from Lake Croche, Canada to study carbon cycling - C_130820_EF_MetaG (SPAdes) (version 3) | ecosystem: Environmental > Aquatic > Freshwater > Lake... | reverse complement strand
AAACCCTCAAGGAAAACCAAAAGGTAACGTTTGACATTACCCAAGGTCCTAAAGGCAAGCAAGCTACCAATATCCAAGCGGCTTAATAGTCCTTAGATCATTATTAAAAACCCAGGATTCGTTCCTGGGTTTTTTTTCGCCTGCAATCTACCTCACTTAGAATGCAACTCATGCTTATTTCAAAAAATATTATTAGCAATCTCATTGTCGCCCTCCTGGTGCTGAGTTCAAGCCTTGCTTTAGCGCAGCTTAATACTGGCTTACCCACAGTGGAATTAAAGACAGGCATCTACCGCATCCAAGCCGAGCTGGCTGATACCCCAAAAGCCCGAGAAGTTGGCCTGATGAATCGCACCAGCATGCCAACTAATTCGGGCATGCTGTTTATCTTTGAACAAAAGGCTGGTCATTGTTTCTGGATGAACAACACCAAGATCCCACTGTCGATTGCATTCATTGCAGATGATGGCAAGATTGTGAACATTGAAGAGATGCAAGCTGAGACTACCAACAACCACTGCCCTAAAGCAGCTGTACGTTACGCACTAGAGATGAACAAGCAGTGGTTCTCCGAAAGAGTGATTGTGCCGGGGACAGTTATTACAGGTTTACCAAGGAAATAAAAAACGCAGACCAAGGTCTGCGTTTCGCTTTAATGCCTTATTGTTTTATTCAAAGTGACAGACATAGTGCACAGGCTGCTCAGCACGAATAATGAAGTAGCCACCCTTTTCCACTTCCCAGCTTTGACTAGCCTTGAACTCTTGCTCAGGTGCGCCATTGATACTGACAAAAGCATTACCATCCACCACTTCCATGATTTCTTTGGTGCTCAGGTCAAAACGCAAGGTACTTGGCAGTACAACGCCAACCGACTTGCGAACGCCATTAGGTAATGTCACGGTATGAGAAACGCACTTGCCATCAAAAAATACATTGGCTTTTTTGCCTACGGATACTTGATCAAATTGCATTGAAGTTCTTTCTATTTTGTTTAGTTCTAATTGTTTGTTTATTTTTTACTGTTGTCTATTTCTGGGCACGCTTACGTCTTGCGGTTTCAGCAATGCGCATACGTAGGGCATTGAGCTTAATAAAGCCACCAGCATCAGCTTGGTTATAAGCGCCACCGTCATCGTCAAAGGTTGCGATATTCTGGTCAAACAAAGTATTGGCTGAATCACGTGAAATCACGGACACAGAGCCTTTATAGAGTTTCAAACGTACAACACCATTAACAGCCTGTTGCGTGTGATCAATCAAAGTCTGCAGAGCCAAACGCTCTGGCGCCCACCATAAGCCGTTATAAATCAAACTGGCATAGCGCGGCATCAAATCATCCTTCAGGTGAGCCACTTCGCGATCCAGGGTAATACTCTCAATACCGCGGTGTGCTTTTAATAAAATAGTGCCACCAGGAGTCTCATAGCAACCGCGGCTCTTCATACCTACAAAGCGGTTTTCAACCAAGTCAAGACGACCAATGCCATGTTTGCCGCCAATGCGGTTTAATTCCGCCAATAGCTCATGGGGCTTGTAAGCTTTACCATCAATCGCTATTGGGTCGCCGGCTTTAAATTCGATCTCAATAATTTCTGGAGCATCAGGCGCCTTCTCTGGAGAAACTGTCCAGCGCCACATTGACTCTTCAGCTTCTGCATTAGGATTCTCTAAATGTCGGCCCTCATAGCTAATATGCAAGAGGTTGGCATCCATTGAGTAGGGTGATCCGCCCTGCTTATGCTTCATCTCGACTGGAATACCATGCTTTTCTGCGTAGGCCATCAATTTCTCACGCGAAAGAAGATCCCATTCGCGCCAAGGGGCAATCACTTTAATTCCCGGCTCTAAAGCGTAGTAGCCCAACTCAAAGCGCACCTGATCGTTGCCTTTGCCGGTAGCGCCATGCGAAACAGCATCAGCGCCAGTTAAGCGGGCGATTTCGATTTGACGTTTAGCGATTAATGGGCGAGCGATGGAGGTGCCCAATAAGTATTCGCCTTCGTAAATCGTATTCGCGCGGAACATCGGAAATACAAAGTCACGCACAAACTCTTCACGTAAGTCATCAATAAAAATGTTTTCTGGTTTGATCCCAAATTGCAATGCCTTAGCACGTGCTGGCTCAAGCTCTTCGCCCTGACCCAAGTCTGCAGTAAAGGTGACGATCTCACAGCCATAAGTATCTTGAAGCCACTTTAAGATCACACTAGTGTCTAGACCACCGGAATACGCTAAGACTGCTTTTTTAATATCAGACATATTTTCTTATTCAATCAAAAATAAATTAAAACGAATTACAAAAAATTGACTTGCTTAATCCAAACGACCGCAGAGTAAATACTCCATCAAAGCCTTTTGAACATGCAAACGATTTTCTGCCTCTTCCCACACAATACTTTGAGGGCCATCAATTACCCCTGCAGAAACTTCTTCACCGCGATGGGCTGGTAAGCAATGCATAAATAAAGCATCTGACTTAGCTAAAGACATTAATTCCTCGTCAACCATCCAATCCTGAAAAGCATTCATACGAGAAGCATTTTCAGCCTCGTAACCCATGCTGGTCCAAACATCGGTAGTTACCAGGTCAGCGTCTTTGCAAGCTTCTTTAGGGTCGGCGCAAATGGTCAAATGTTTTGCAGCATTAGGCGTCAAACGTGCTGGGTCTAATTGATAGCCCTCTGGCGCAGAAAAGCGCAGCTGAAAGTCTAAGCACTCTGCAGCTTGAAGCCAGGTGTAGGCCATATTATTTGCATCCCCTACCCAAGCCACCGTCTTGCCTTGAATGGGACCGCGAGCCTCTACAAGAGTAAAAATGTCAGCCAAGACCTGACAAGGATGAAATTCATTTGTTAGGCCGTTAATCACTGGTACCCGTGAGTTAGAAGCAAAGCGCTCAATAATATCCTGACCAAAGGTGCGAATCATGATGATGTCCGTCATTCTTGACATCACCTGTGCAGCATCCTCTACAGGCTCTCCACGACCCAACTGCGTATCTCGAGTATTGAGGTATACCGCATGACCACCAAGCTGATGGATGCCCGCTTCGAAGGACAGGCGGGTTCGGGTGGAGTGCTTCTCAAAAATCATTGCCAAAGTACGATCATGCAGAGGGTGCCATGTCTCATAACTCTTGAATTTAGCCTTGAGCCAGGCTGAACGCTTCAGCAAATAGTCATACTCTTCACGAGTGAGATCAGAAAACTGCAGGTAGTGCTTTACCTTTCCAGGCACTTGAGGCTTTGCCAGGGATGTCATAGTTGAGCTTTCTACTAAAGTTTTGGCTTGCATTTTTTTCTTCAAACATTCAGCTGCACGAAAATAAATCCTGAAGTCATCTTACGGCCAACTCGGGCTGTTAAGCTAGAGGACTTAGTAATACTATTTCTTACAACCATCAATACGCGAACTTGAACCACAAAAAGCTTTTCATTCAAGGCATTACCACCTCTGGCAAACCATTTCGGCCCAGCGATTGGGCGGAGCGTCTGTGCGGGGTGATGGCAACTTTTCGCCCTCCCGGTGATTCCGGTGACCCGCGCTTCACTTATTCGCCCTATGTCAGACCAGTGCTGATTGCAACAGTGAAATGCGTTGTTATCGATACCAGACTGAGGGACCTAGATCCTCGAGCACTAGACTTTGTCATGAACTTTGCCAAAGACAATAGCCTTCCGATCGAAGAGGCATGTGAGTTCAACCCAACAGCCCCAGCCCAGCCTTAAAAACAAAAACCCGCTCTGATGAGGAGCGGGCTAAGGTCGAAACTACTTCGACCAGCCTAAAACTAAAACTGTATTACGCCGCCATCGCCTTAATAGCTGCAGACAAGCGTGACTTCTGACGTGATGCAGTATTTTTGTGAGCGATCTTTTTGTCAGCAATCTTGTCGATTGTTGCTTGAGTTGCTGCAAATACTTGTGCAGCAGCAGCTTTGTCGCCAGTTTCAATTGCTTTGCGAACTGCCTTAATGGAAGTGCGGAGCTTTGAACGCAAACTGGAGTTATGTTCGTTTTGTTTTACTGCTTGGCGTGCGCGCTTGCGCGCTTGTGCTGTATTAGCCATCTTTAAACCTTGCCTCTATAAATTGCAAAATGCGATTAGTTAAAAATCTTGCGGACTTGCCAGATTCATAAGCAAGCTCGCCAAAACCCAAGATTTTACCTTAAAGGGGCAAAAAAGCCCAGCCGACTGATAAATAGGTGAAAATCGGCTCATGAACCTGCTTTCTGCTGCTGCCAAGGTCAGCTCCTTAACCATGCTGTCGCGAATTACGGGCCTGCTCCGGGAGACCCTGATTGCCCGTAGTTTCGGGGCTTCCGAGTGGACGGATGCCTTTAATGTGGCTTTTAGGCTACCCAACTTACTGCGCCGACTGTTTGCCGAAGGGGCCTTTTCTCAGGCTTTTGTGCCCATTTTGGGAGAAGTCTCTAGCAATGGGGACCAAAAACAGGCCCAAATCCTCGTAAATGCGGTTGCTACCCTCTTATTTTGGGCTTTGCTGCTTACGGTATTGGTGGGCGTCATCGGCGCCCCTCTACTCATTTTGGTCATTGCTACAGGATTTAAAGGTGGGCCAGCATATGAGGCTAGCGTAGTGATGACCCGAATCATGTTCCCGTATATCGGTCTGATTTCACTGGTTTCACTCTCAGCCGGCATTTTAAATACATTCCAGCGTTTTGCGATTCCCGCCTTTACTCCGGTGTTGCTCAATTTAGCCTTAATCGGCAGCGCCCTATTTTTAGCACCTCATCTTGAGCAGCCCATTTACGCCCTGAGCATTGGCGTTCTCATTGGTGGCGTTTTACAGCTAGCTATTCAAATTCCCGCCCTTAAGCGGATTGGCTTATTACCTCGCATTGGTTTATTACCGGGCGCCATGAAGACAGCTATTGCCAACCCCGATGCAAGACGCGTGTTGCGCTTAATGGGGCCAGCAGTCTTTGCAGTATCCGTGGCGCAAATCTCCCTCATTATTAATACCAACATTGCTTCACGTCTGCAGGCAGGAAGCGTCTCTTGGTTGTCATACGCAGATCGTCTGATGGAATTTCCAACGGCTCTCCTCGGAGTAGCGTTGGGCACCGTGCTCCTTCCTAGCTTAAGCAAGGCCAACGCTAAGAATGATTTAGTCCATGCTGGAGAATTACTGATTTGGGGATTGCAGTTAACCTTTTTACTGGCAGCACCCTGCGCACTTGCACTCTTTATTTTTGGCGAACCGTTGGCGGCTGTTTTGTATCACTACGGTAAGTTCAATGCACTGGATGTCTTGATGACGCAACGTGCATTGGCCGCTTATGGTGTTGGGTTAATCGGCTTAATTCTGGTGAAGATTTTGGCGCCGGGATTTTATTCGCGCCAAGATATCCGCACGCCAGTCAAGATTGGCTTGCTTGTATTAGTCGCCACTCAATTAGCCAACCTTATCTTTGTGCCTTGGCTTGGTCATGCTGGGCTCGCCCTTTCTATTGGTACTGGTGCCTGCCTGAATGCTGCTCTACTCTGGGTTGGCCTGCATCGACGAGGTGCGCTACCAAGCTCCGCTTGGGCAAAGTACCTGGGTCAATTACTCTTTGCCCTTATTCCCTTCGCTGCAGTGCTTTTTTATGCTGCAGACGCGCACAATTGGATTGCACTGCAAGCAGAGCCATGGCTTCGCATTGGTTTACTTGCAGCATGGCTAGGTCTTGCCGCCATGGTTTACTTCCTATCCCTAGGGTTAGTTGGAATTCGCTGGCAAAAATTCTTGCGTCATGCAAAATAGCCTTTATGCCAACACAACAACTCGACTATTTCACCTCCCTAGTTGCTGAAGACGAGCACTTCCCGATAACGGAAGCTGCGATCGCTGTCGCACAACATGCCTACCCCGATTTAGATGTTCAAGGCGTACTGGATAAGCTCGATCAATTGGGAAATAAATTAAAGTCACGCGTGACTTCAGATACATCCCCGATTCAGCGCTTACAAATTCTCAAACATTTCTTTTATACCGAGTTAGGCTTCGGTCCGAATCCAAATGATTTTTATGCCCCTGAAAATTCCTACTTGCATTACATACTGGAGAATCGCAGAGGCATTCCAATTTCATTGGCTATTCTGATGATTGAACTCGGAAATCAGATTGGCCTAAAGATTCGTGGCGTCTCCTTTCCCAATCACTTTATGATGCGCATTTCCTTGCAACAAGGTGAAGTGATCATGGATCCACTCACTGGAGAATCGCTCTCCAAACAACAATTGCAAGAGATGCTCGACCCCTACCTCGATGCTAAAGGCTATCGGGGTGAACTCAGCCTGCCTCTCAATATTTTCTTGCGAGCCTCTAGCCCACGGGAAATTCTGTCGCGCTTTTTGAGAAACCTCAAAATGATTTACTCCGAGCATGAACGCTGGGAGCGCCTGCTGGGCATTCAAGAGCGTTTAGTGATCTTGTTACCTGACTCTATTGAGGAGGTGCGAGACCGAGGATTGATCTTTGCACAGCTAGAATATTTACGTCCAGCATTAGAAGATATGCATCGCTACCTCAGCGAAGTACCAGAAGCTGAAGACGCTGGTGATATTCGTGAGCATATTGCCACCCTTGAAAGTCAAACAAAGCTGCACTAAACCCAATCAATTTGGCTTTAGTGCTTGGTCTTGTTTAGCCCTGCTTGCGCTGAAATATTTTGTAAAGAGCTGCAAATACCACCGGTATCGCGGCAGCGCCGACTCCAATTAATACAATCACATTGAGGTTCTGGCGAATGATCGGAATATTGCCAAAGAAATATCCGGCAATCACTAAACCAAACACCCATAGGGCAGCGCCTGTGATGTTAAAGAATTGAAAGCGTGAAAAGTTCATCTCGGATACTCCGGCAATAAAAGGTGCGAAGGTCCGAATGATTGGCAAAAAGCGGGCTAGGATAATGGTTTTACCGCCATGCTTTTCATAAAAAGCATGCGTCTTCAATAAGGCACCCTGATCAATCCAGCGCGATTGACTAGTAAAAATTCGTTTTCCTATCCAGCGACCAATGAAGTAGTTCAGGGTATTACCTGCAACAGCGGCAATTAATAAGCCAATACATAAGGTCCAGATATTGAAATGCTCAGTGGCGCAGTAAGCCCCCGCAATAAACAAAAGAGAATCCCCTGGCAAGAAGGGGGCTACAACTAAACCTGTTTCTGCAAAAACGATAGCAAACAATAAACCGTAGGCCCAAGCACCATATTGCTGAATCACCACATCTAGATGTTTATCGATATGCAGCAATAAATCGCCAAGCTGTAAAAGGGTATCCATTGTTCTGCGCTCCAAATTGATGTTTGAAGCGGATATTAACAGGCTCTTATAATCAGGTATGCCAACTGAACCCTACATTCAGCCTATGCATGCTCCAGATGATGTCCCCACGCTTTGTATTGTTGGGCCTACTGGCGCAGGCAAAACCCATCTCGCCATGTCCTTGGCTGAGTATACAAAATCGCTTGGCCAAACCATTGAGCTGATTAGCATGGATTCAGCGCTGGTCTATCGAGGTTTAGATATTGGCAGTGCTAAACCGACCAAGGCAGAACAAGCTGCTGTGATTCATCACTTGATTGACATCATCGAGCCCACAGAAGTCTATTCTGCCGCTCGCTTTGCCAAGGATGCAAAACGGCTCTGTAGCGAGATTCGCAAGCGCGGAAATATTCCAGTAGTTGTAGGCGGAACCATGCTGTATTGGCGTGCTTGGGCGCATGGCCTTTCATCACTGCCACCTGCAAACCCAGAAATTCGCGCTCGCTTAGATGAAGAAGGTAGGTCCATCGGCTGGCCAGCTATGCATGCCAAGCTTGCCATTGTGGATCCTGAAACTGCGGCTCGCCTAAAACCTAATGATTCGCAACGAGTACAGCGCGCACTAGAAGTTTTTGACATTACCGGTAAGCCCATGTCAGCGTTGCTCGCCGACTCCCCTAGCGAGGATGGCAGAGAAGGTTCTGCCATTCCGGAGTGGATTCATTTAGTTTCACTGGAGCCAAGTGATCGCAAACGATTGCATCTCAATTTAGAAAAACGCTTTGACGAAATGCTCGCCGCAGGGTTTATGGATGAAGTCAAAGCGCTTCGCATGAATACTGAATTACACGCAGATCTGCCAGCCATTCGCTCAGTAGGCTATCGCCAAGCTTGGGAATATCTTAATGGGGAAATTGACGCTGAAGAAATGCGCTACAAAGCATTGGCCGCAACGAGACAACTTGGCAAGCGGCAGCTCACCTGGCTACGCGCAATTGCGGGAAGAAATACATTTGACCCCTTTAACCCCGAAGAGCTGAAGGCAGCCTTGGAATACTGCAAGAAGAATCTAAGTCAGTAGATAAACAGTTCAGTACGTAGCTTATATAACGATCGTTTGTGGCGCATCTTTTGGACGCTCAACCACCTCACCAACCGTCCAAGCTTTAAGACCTTGAGCAGTTAAAGACTTGAGCGCTGCATCCACCTGATCGGGGGCCACGATCACCACCATGCCGATACCGCAATTAAATACGCGCACCATTTCCGCATCAGCAACGCCGCCCTTCATTTGCAGCCAACGAAAGAGCTCTGGCATTTGCCAGCTATCGCGATGCAAAACTGCTTGAGTATTTTCTGGTAGTACACGTGGAACGTTATCTACTAAGCCGCCACCAGTAATATGCGCCATACCTTTTACATTGATTTCGGAAATCAACTTCAGCAGCGGCTTCACATAAATTTCTGTTGGCGCCATCACGACATCGCCCAATGAGCGACCACCTAAATCATCACTCGGCTTTGCGCCAGCGCGCTCGATAATTTTTCGAACCAGAGAATAACCGTTCGAATGTGCGCCACTTGAACCAATAGCCAACACCATATCACCCGGCACAATCGTTGCACCAGTAATAATTTTCGATTTTTCAACGGCGCCAACAGCAAAACCAGCCAAGTCATATTCACCCGGTGGGTACATGCCCGGCATCTCTGCAGTTTCACCACCGATCAATGCGCAGCCAGACAATTCACATCCTTTAGCGATACCGCCAACAACGGTTGCCGCGGTATCCACAGTCAACTTGCCGCAGGCAAAGTAATCCAAGAAGAAAAGGGGTTCGGCGCCCTGTACCAGAATGTCATTCACGCTCATAGCTACCAAGTCTTGGCCGATAGTGTCATGGCGATTCCATTCAAATGCCAATCTAAGCTTGGTACCAACACCGTCTGTGCCAGACACCAAAACCGGCTCTTTATAGCGCTTAGGCACCTCAAAAAGAGCTCCAAAGCCACCAATTCCCGCCAAAACACCCTCGCGCATGGTTTTCTTGGCAAGCGGCTTGATTCGGTCCACTAAGGCGTCCCCAGCGTCAATATCGACGCCAGCATCACGGTAGGAAAGGCCTTTTGAGGAAGAATTAGTAGATGTGGTCATATCAGCGCTGGAATATTAGTAAAAAATGCTACTGGGTCAGTAGAATCATTGAATTCTAGAGGATTACTCGTCATGGCTGAAATTTTTACCCCTTTTCTTGCTGCATTCATCCTAGCCTACATCCTGCGGCCAGCTTTTCTATGGCTAGTGGGACGTCGACTGCCAGCAGCAGCTGCCGCTGTTTTAACAGTGATATTTGGTTTAGGTGTGGTTATAGCAATTTTGGGTCTTTTTATTGGGCTGCTCAAAACTGAAATTCCGCTCATCAAGGAACAACTTCCTGAATGGATAGCCAACACTCAAGCTTGGCTTGGGCCTAAATTAGTGGAACTTAATCTCAATGTGGATTGGGGTGCTTTAAAAACGACAGTCTCACAAAAAATTTCAACCCACATTAGCGATAACGCAGACTCACTAATGACCAGCACTTTAGAAACTGTACTCATGTCAGGTAGCTCGGTCATTGCGGCGTTTGTCAATTCCGTTTTGATTGTATTTGTGATGTTTTATTTGCTGATCGATTGGGATCACTTTTTTGAGTTAGTTAAAAAAATAGTTCCTGTACGAGCACAAGAGACAGTGCATCACCTAGCAATGCACACAGATGGGTTACTTTCGCAATATTTACGCGGAATGATCATCGTTATTTCAGTTATGTCTATTTTTTATAGCACTGGTCTAAGCTTGATTGGAGTAAAAGGTTCTGTAGCTCTTGGCGTATTTACAGCGCTCATGATTGTGATCCCTTATATCGGCATTACTCTGGGCTTAACTCTTGCAGTTCTCTCTGCAATTTTGCAATTCGGCATTGGCAATCAACTCATTGGGGTGCTTATATTATTTGGCATAGGACAACTTCTCGAAGGTTTTTTCTTAACCCCTCGCCTAGTTGGCGAGCGCATTGGGCTGCACCCTGTTGCAGTCCTATTTGCCTTATTGTTCTTTGGGAATGTTTTTGGCTTTTTCGGAGTACTTTTAGCGCTGCCTATTAGCGCAGTAAGCCTAGTATTAGTGCAGTACCTCTGGTCGGTATATTCACAGAGCTCCTGGTACCAAAAATAAATTTGGTAGCAATGAATACACCCCCACTTCCAAAACAATTTGCGCTCGATATCAGCCACTCTCCTAACGCGAGCTTAGAAAACTATCTCCCCGGAAAAGATCTTGCCTTAATTTCTGCTCTGCGAGATATAGAGGACTCTTGGGAAAGTATTGATACACGAAGCTCTGTTAATCCCTTAAATCAGCGCTGGATTTACTGGTGGGGTCCAGAAGGTTCTGGACGTAGTCATTTACTGAACGCCATTGGGAATGCCGCCGAGCAAATTGGGTTGGAGCGCATTACCCTCACGCCATTCGAACCCATCTCATGGGTTAGCCTCGAAGATAAGATGAATGCACTTTCTGAAAGTACTGTGCCTTCAGTCATTACCGTAGATGATGTTGATCGTCTGGATGATCGGCTCGTTGGGTCGCTTTTTCGCATCCTCAATGGAGTACAGGCCAGCAAGGCGATTCATATTTTTATGGCCGGTAATGCTGCACCAGCTAATTTGAAGCTGCGGGAGGATCTGCGGACCCGTTTGGGCTGGGGTTTGATCTTTCAAACGCAGCTTTTGGATGATGATGAGAAAATACAGGCATTAGAGGAAGCAGCAAAAGCACGAGGGCTTGTTTTATCTCCCGATGTGTTGCCTTGGTTATTAAGTCGGTTTTACCGGGATATGCCCAGCTTAATGGCTTTGATTGACGCATTGGATGCTTACTCGTTAGAAACAAAGCGTGCTGTAACCTTGCCACTTGTTCGAGAGCTCTTACAGCCTAAATAATTTATTTCATATTTCATTCGTGACCCAATTAGCCCTTTTCGATTTAGACCACACACTTTTGCCCTGCGACAGCGACTACGAATGGGGCCAATTTTTGGCGCGTATTGGCGTTGTGGATGGCGAATACTACGCACAAAAAAACGACCGATTTTATCAAGACTATAAAGAGGGCAAACTTGATATTCATGAGTTTTTGCGCTTTGCTTTAAAGCCACTTTCAGAGCACTCGCGCGCACAACTCAAAGAGTGGCATGATGCGTTTATGACAGAAGTGATTCATGGTCAACTCCGACAAGAAGCGATGGATCTTGTAAAACGCCATCAAGATGCCGGGGATCTTTGCTGCGTCATTACGGCTACCAATAGTTTTGTTACCCGTCCAATCGTTGAAAGTTTTGGTATTGAGCATCTCATTGCCACGGAACCAGCCACCGCAGAAAATCACCCATTGGCCAACTACACCGGTGAAGTGAAGGGGATTCCAAATTTCCGTGAAGGCAAGATTCAGAATTTGCACGACTGGTTGGCCTCACAAAAACTGTCTTTAGATAACTTGCCCTATAGTTACTTTTACTCTGACTCAATAAATGATCTTCCTTTGCTGGAAAAGGTAAGTCATCCTGTCGCCACCAATCCAGATGATCGCCTTCGCAACGAAGCCAAGCAGCGTAACTGGCCTATTCTTGAATTGTTTGCATGATCACTAAATTTATTAAACGTATTTTGCGGCGTGACCCGATGGTCAAGCACACTCAAGCCAACAATACTGGCGCTCCAAAACGGATTGCTAAAAAGTCACATCGGATTGATCCACACCTGCTCTCCAAGAATGCAGTGAAAGTAACCCATACATTGCAACAAGCCGGATATGAGGCATTTATTGTAGGGGGTGCTGTTCGAGATCTCGCTTTAGGCATCAGCCCAAAAGATTTTGACGTTGCCACCAACGCAACACCAGACCAAGTCCAAAGACTATTTCGTAAGGCGCGCCTGATTGGTCGTCGCTTTCAGATAGTTCATGTCACCTTTTTTGGTAAAGGTCACCCTGAAATTATTGAGGTATCAACCTTCAGAGCCTTGCTAGATAACGCTGGAGATCATGTGGCCGAGAGTGGCCGAATCCTGCGCGATAACGTCTGGGGCTCTCAAGGTGAGGATGCTGCCAGACGTGACTTCACGATTAATGCGATGTATTACGACCCTTCCTCAGAAACCGTTCTCGACTATCACGGTGGAATGGCAGACATGCAAAAGAAAACTTTACGCATGATTGGTGATCCAGCAAAACGCTATCGTGAAGATCCCGTAAGGATGCTGAGAGCGGTTCGTTTCGCAGCCAAAACTGGTTTTGAATTAGATATCGCCACGCGCGCACCGATTGCTAAGCTAGGCACCCTGCTAAATGATGTTCCTGCGGCCAGACTCTTTGATGAAATTCTGAAGCTATTGATGTCTGGATACTCCTGGAAGGCCATCCAGGGACTAAAAGATGCTGGATTACATCATGGTCTTTTGCCACTGTTAGATCATATTTTGGATACAGGAGAAGACTCCAAAGGGGCTAACGATTTTGTAAAGCTTGCTTTAGCCAACACCGATGAGCGCATCCAATCTGGCAAAAGTGTTTCTGCTGGATTTTTATTTGCGACTCTACTTTGGCCTGATTTACTGAAGAATTGGAAAGCCAACTCCGCAAAAGGCATGGCTAATATTCCCGCTTTGCACGGTGCCATGGATGACACGATTGCCACCCAAAGTAGCGGTATGACGATTCAACGTCGCTTTGAAAGTGATATGCGCGAGATTTGGTCGATGCAGCCTCGCTTTGAGAGACGCGTAGGTCGATATCCCTTCCGTCTTATCGAATCCCCTCGTTTTAGAGCGGGCTATGACTTTATGTTGCTACGCTGCGCAACCGGGGAGCTCAATCAAGCCATTGGCCAATGGTGGACAGACTTCATTGCGTCTGATCCCACTGGCCAAGAAGAGCTCATGGCGGCAATCAAAAATGAATCCGGCAATAGTCCAAGCCCAGCCAAAAGACGGCGTCGCAGAAAGCCAAAATCAGCAATGCCCCCAGAGAGTGCAGCAAGCTAAGCAAACTTAGAGAAATTTCAGTAAAGTAGTTTCATCTTTAGTTTGGAAACTTATGGCACGGGCATTTATCGGATTTGGTGGCAATATAGGCGACACGCGTCAGCTCATTACTGATGCGATTGTTTGTTTGGCATTGCGCTCTGAGCTACAAATTCTGGCAAAAAGCTGCTTTTATCAGAGTGCGCCGGTCGAGGCGACAGGCGGCGACTACATTAATGCCGTCATCGAAGTTGAAACCGAATTAAGTCCCTACGGTCTTTTACACGTATGCCAAACCATCGAGCAGGAGTTTGGTCGTGAGCGGCCATATGCAAATGCGCCTCGCACACTCGACCTCGACATCCTCTCTTTTGAAGGGGTTACTCAGAATGAAACTGAATTAATGCTACCGCACCCTAAAATCATCGAGCGCTCATTTGTACTTCTGCCTCTTCTGGAAATAGCTCCAGATATCTTTTTGCCCAACTGGGGCGAACTCAAAGCCTACTTACCCAATGTGGCTGATCAAAGAATAGAAAAGCTCCCCTGCAGAAACTGCAATTGTGGGGAAAAAGACGTTTATAGCCAAAAGGCTCATTAATTCATTAAACTCTCGCCATGGGTTACTTACAGGGCGACAAGCCAATCACAATTACTAAGCTCCTCGCTATGCATGCTGAGGGTGAAAAGATTTGTATGCTAACGGCATACGACTCGACAATGTCCGCGCTGCTCAATCGCTGCGGCGTGGAAACAATCCTAATTGGCGATTCCTTGGGAAACGTTATTCAAGGTCATACATGCACAACCCCAGTCACGATTGAGCAAATGACTTATCACACCGAGTGTGTGGCACGTGCCAACACTCATGCCTTTGTAATTGCGGATCTCTCATTTGGTAGCTATGGCAATCCAGTGAAGGCATTTGAGTCATCCGTCCAGTTGATGCGCGCTGGCGCTGACATGGTCAAGCTTGAAGGTGGCGGAGATTGGCAAGTTGACGTCATTCGTCACCTCGTAGAACGCAGCGTTCCAGTCTGTGCGCACCTAGGTTTGTTACCGCAATCAGTGCATATTCTAGGCGGCTACAAAGTACAAGGTAAATCAAAAGATGCTGCCACCATCATGCTTGAACAAGCGCTTGCTTGTCAGGAAGCTGGGGCACAAATGCTTGTACTCGAAGCAATTCCATCCTCACTAGGTGAAAAGATTACTGCTGAACTTCACATTCCAACGATTGGTATTGGTGCTGGGCCAGATTGCTCTGGTCAGGTATTGGTTCTTCAGGATATGCTAGGCATTAGCCCGGGTAAGCCGCCAAAGTTTGTCAAAAACTTTATGGAAGGCCGCCACTCCATTGAAGCTGCTATTAAGGCTTACGTGCGCGACGTGAAGTCCGGGAAATTCCCCGGACCCGAATACGGCTTTGCTGGCTAATTAGCTAAAAAAACTCTTCACACCATCAAACCAACCCTTTTGCTGAGGGCTATGTTTGTCGCCGCCAGACTTGAGGCTATCGTCAAACTTCTGAAGCAATTTCTTTTGTTCATCGGTCAGTTTTACAGGCGTTTCCACCAGTACGCGAACAAAGAGGTCGCCGACTAAGGCTGAACGTAGCCCCTTAATCCCTTTATTACGCAAGCGGAATGTCTTACCAGTTTGTGTTCCTTCCGGAATCGGAAACTCAACACGCCCAGAAAGAGTAGGCACTTCGATCTCACCACCCATCGTTGCCGCAGCAAAAGAGATAGGCATTTGAACATGCAAATCGCTACCATCACGCTCAAATACTTTATGCGGTTGCACACGCACCTCTACATAGAGATCGCCCGATGGTCCGCCATTGATGCCTGGCTCGCCATTGCCGACTGAGCGCACGCGCATACCGTCATCAATACCTGCTGGTATTTTGATCTCAAGTGTTTTTTGCTCTTTATGCTTTCCGCTACCATGGCAAGTTTTACACGGCTTAGGAATGTATTCACCCGTACCGCGACACTTTGGGCACGTTTGCTGCATAGAGAAAAAGCCTTGCTGAACACGAACCTGACCATGGCCGCTGCAGGTTGTACAAGTTTCTGCTTTTGTACCTGGCTCTGCGCCTGTGCCATGACAGGGTTTGCAATTACTCCAGCTAGGGACCCGA
>Ga0209189_1001825_pt1 | contig 15492 bp, 8 predicted proteins | sample C_130820_EF_Meta_FD_187308 | JGI IMG/M metagenome (GOLD analysis project Ga0209189, IMG submission 187308) | Freshwater microbial communities from Lake Croche, Canada to study carbon cycling - C_130820_EF_MetaG (SPAdes) (version 3) | ecosystem: Environmental > Aquatic > Freshwater > Lake | place... | reverse complement strand
AGCGACGGCGGCCCTTGCGGATCTACGCAAATTTGCATCATCGAAATTCGCCAGCCGATTGGCGGTTGCGCGAACCTCTCGACGCATGCGACGTTCTTCCCAAGCTAATACGCTTTCATGCGCCCCAAGACGGGTCAGCAAGGCGCCGATCGCATCTCCATCTCTGATAACGACTCGGTCAACAGAACGAACCTCTCGTGCTTTTGCATTGATTCCCAACCTGCGGGCGGCGCCGACGAGAGCGAGGGCTGCCTCTGGTCCAGGACAGGTAATTTCTAGGGCAGAAGAACGACCTGGTTCAGTCAAGGAGCCATGTGCGAGAAAAGCACCTCGCCAAGCCGCTTCAGCATCGCAGATTCCGGCAGAAACAACTTGCGGTGGTAATCCTCTAATGGGGCGAGCATCAGAGTCTACGAGACCAGTTTGGCGGGCAAGGGCGTCGCCTTCGGCGGTGACTCGTACAACGTATCTACTCCCCTTTCGCAATCCACTGGGAGCCAAAACTGACAACTCACTGTCGTGACCATAAATCTCTGAAATATCTTTACGAAGCCTGCGCGCCGATTGGGCGGTATCGAGTTCTACCTCAATGACGATTTTTCCAGCAGAGATATGCAGACCACCCGCAAATCGTAAGAGTGCGGAAACTTCTGCCTTCCGGCAACAAGGTTTAGAAATACTGAGACGACTGAGCTCGTCTTTAACAGATGCCGTCATTGCCACGCGACTATCTAAGCAGGATTGGCTTCATAATGTGTAAAAAAACCGAGCGCAATTTTTCAACATCGTGTTGGTGACCCACAGAATCTTGAGAAACAGGTGCGATTATCAGCTCTGCCCCCAAACCCTCAACCAATCGTTGAAGCCGCGGGAGTTCATCGGTGGCCGAAGGATCTGCTACAGCATAGTCAATTTTTAGCTCGGGTAGATGGCGCAAAACGAATTCCAGGTGATCGGGTACTGAGTGCCCAGCGAACTCCTTTTTTGAGCTCGGTTCTGGCAAATTAAAAATCATGATTCGCTTGCCATGAGATTCCATCAATGCCTCTGCCTGTTCAGTGAGAAGCAGATGCGGCATGACGCTTGAAAACCAGCTTCCCGGCCCAAAAGTAATCCAGTCTGCATCTTTGATTGCAGTTAAAGCTTGCGGACAAGCTCTTGGGTTTTCGGGAATGAGACGCAACGATTCAATCTTTCCTTTTGCCGTAGCAACTTGTACCTGGCCAGTGACAACTTTTTTGCCAGCAGAAGTCGTGAAAGTTCCTTCGATATCGAGGGGTTCAAGCGACATAGGCAGTACTTCACCAATAATTCGAAGCAGGCTACCGACTCGCTTGATTCCTTCTATTGGATCATGGTCAGACTCCCAAAGAGCCATCAGTAGTAAATTGCCCACGGCATGTCCGCTCAACTCCCCCTCACCAGAGAATCTGTGTTGCATCACCTCTGCCCACGTTCTTCCCCAGTCATCATCTCCGCAGAGGGCCGAGAGCGCCATTCGCAAATCTCCCGGCGGTAATGAACCAAACTCATTACGCAGTCTGCCGCTAGAACCACCATTGTCAGCGACCGTAACTACCGCTGTAATTCGCTCAGTTAATCCTCGCATCGCTCTCAGCGTCACCGCTAAGCCATGGCCGCCGCCCAAGCTCACAACCGTTGGAGCGCGTTCTGGATCCTGTTCTGGATCCTGTCCCGGAATAGCAGGCATAGAATGAGCAGAATCTGCTTTTGTTGCTGTCGAGTTAACCATCTTTGCAGATTAAAGCTCTCTACCAAGATCACGATGCACTGATTGCGCTTCGATTTTTTTCTCTCCAACCGCACCCGATCGATTAAGGCGCGTTGTTAATTCTTCGGCAATCGCAACGCTTCGATGTTTTCCACCCGTACAGCCAATCGCCAATGTGAGGTATTTTCGACCTTCCTGGAAAAAGCCCTCGGCCATCGTTTCAAAAAGCGATTGATATTTATTCAAGAAATCTTGGACGTTTTCGCTCTCCAATACTTTTTGAGAAACCGCAGCATCTAGTCCGTTGAGCGGTCGCAACTCAGGAATCCAATGAGGATTAGCAATAAATCGGCAATCCATCACCAAATCTGCATCGACAGGAATTCCATATTTGTAGCCAAAGGAGAGAATATTCACCCGAAGATCGGAGGTTGATTCATTTGCGAATAGTTCAACAATTTTCTTCTCTAATTGATGAATGTTGAGAGAGGATGTGTCGATGAGAATATCCGCTAGCGCTCGTACTTCGCTCAATCTATCGCGCTCCAAGGAGATACCGTCGAGGATCCGCTTATTCTCCTGCAGCGGATGTGGTCTGCGAGTAGATTCAAATCTACGAACGAGTGCTTCATCTGATGCGTCGACAAAGAGAACTTGATGCGAGATTCCGTGGGCGTAGATCTCATCAAGTCCGCTCCTCAGATTCCCGAAAAATTGCCCACCTCTGACATCGATGACAACCGCAATTTTATGTGTGGATGGTTCTGTCAAATCACAAAGGTCTACAAGCAATGATGGCGGCAAGTTATCGACTACATACCAACCCAAATCTTCCAATGTATGTGCAACCGTCGATCGACCCGCACCACTCATGCCAGTGATAACAACAACTTCACTCCGCTTGCCGCCCATGTCGCAAGTCTAACCGCCCAATTCTCCGGTTCCCAGATTTACTGATAATTGATCTATGTCACCTTTTTGATCGGGCAATGATTCGACGATTACTCGTGCAATTTTTTCTCCGATTCCCGGGACCGCCGCAAGCTCTTCTAAGCTCGCTTTTCTTATGGCACTCACCGAACCGAACTTTGATAAAAGCGCCTTACGCCTAACCTCCCCCAACAACGGGATCTCATCCAACAGTGATTCCAACATCATGGCAGACCGCTTTGATCGATGGAAGTTAATGGCAAATCGATGAGCTTCGTCTCGAACGCGCTGCAAGAGATAGAGCGCTTCGCTGTGGCGAGGAAAAATTATGGGGTCTTTATTCTCCGGTAACCAGACTTCTTCTAGCCGTTTAGCAAGACCCACCAGAGGAATCCTTTCAAGTCCCAGTTCAAGCAGAGCTCGATAAGCGGCCGTGACCTGCGGAACGCCACCATCAACAACGATCAACGAAGGCGGATAAGCAAATTTTGGTCTGGAGCCTCCTTGCATTTTGACTTCTTGAGGGTCAATGTCGCGCTCCGCTAGATAACGTTTCATTCGACGAGTAATGACATGGTGCATCGCTCGCGTATCATCAAATACGTGGTCGTCATCGATGGCAAAACGACGATACTCGGATTTCTTTGGTGCACCGTCTTCAAAAACGACCATTGAAGCCACCATATGTTTTCCCTGAATATTAGAAATATCAAAGCACTCAATCCGGAGAGGGACGCTGGCAAGACCTAGCTCTACTTGCAACTCTTCCAGCGCCTTTCCGGTGACGGCAGCGTCGTTAGAGCGTTTGCTGAGATACTGAATTAGCGCTTGATGTGCATTTCGTTGGACGGTGCGCATCATCTCGGATTTATCGCCACGGACCGGTACCCCAATGTGGACCTTATGAGGTGCAACCGATGAGAGCCATTGCTCGAGCGATTGAATGTCTTTAGGTTCGCGATCGACCAAGACTTCAGCAGGAATAGCAGTCTCTGAATAGATCTTTGCTAAGACCGCTTCGATCAAATCTTCCTCTTCAAGCACATCCGATAAATCTATTATCCAAGCACGAGATGCGATGATCCGCCCTGACCGAATAGAAAAGAGCGAGGCAGCCGCATGAGTAATTTCGATATGAACACCGATTAGATCCGCTGAAAAATTATTATTGAGCGAAAGTTCCGTAAATTCCGTTGTCTTCCCCAGGGCGACTAGCTGATCTCGCAATTTTGCTGCCAATTCGAACTCTTCTGCCTTTGAGGCTCGCTCCATATCTTCCTTGATTGATTCCGCAATATCGTCAGGATTTCGGTCCAAATAGGTAATGAGATTTCGAGCGAGCGTGCCATGCTCCTCCTGACTAATCCAGTCGACACAAGGTGCGGAACATTTACCAATATCCCCCAGCAAACATTGACGCTTCGTTGCCCTGGCTCGTTGAAAGTTTGAATGATTACAGGCCCTTATTGGAAAAATCTTTTGCAACACATCTACGGTTCCGCGAAGCGCCCAGGTGTTTGTGAACGGTCCGAAGTAACGATCCCCTTTTACATGTTTCTGCCGCGATACAAAGAGCCTTGGGTATTCCTCTGAAAGAGATACCGCTAAATATGGATAGGTCTTGTCATCTTTGAACTGCACATTGAATTGCGGATTTTCGGATTTGATCCAGGTGAATTCCAGCGCCAATGCTTCGATCTCGCTACCAACAATCGTCCAATCCACTCGAACGGCGGTATGCACCATCCGGAAAGTCTTTGTCGCCAATTGGGTTCCAAAATATGAATTGAGACGATTCTTCAAATTTTTTGCCTTGCCCACATAGATGACGCGATCGTTCTTATCAAAGAATCGATAAACACCCGGATCTGTAGGAATGTTTCTCGGGCGGTAGGACTGCGGATCAGAGAGTTCGGAATTTCCAGATCGCGCCACGACTATGTAAGGACTTCCGCCAAGAATTTTCCGGTAAAACTGGCTGAATTTTTCGCTACGAGTTCAGGGGTTCCTTCTGCGATGACTTTGCCACCACCCGCTCCACCCTCTGGTCCCATATCGATAATCCAGTCTGCGGATTTGATCACATCCAAATTATGTTCGATAACAATCACAGTATTTCCGGAATCCACTAACCGATTAAGCACGATGAGTAATTTGCGCACATCTTCAAAGTGAAGCCCCGTGGTGGGTTCATCGAGAACATAAATAGTTCGACCAGTGGATCGTCGTTGTAGCTCAGTTGCCAGCTTTACTCGTTGAGCTTCGCCACCTGAAAGCGTCGGTGCAGATTGTCCAAGCCGAACATAGCCAAGACCGACATCGTTGAGAGTTGTCAGATAGCGAGCGATGGCTGGAACGGATTCAAAGAAACCAGAGGCCTCTTCGATTGGCATGTTCAATACTTCGGCAATTGTCTTACCTTTGTAGTGGACCTCTAAGGTCTCGCGGTTATACCTAGCACCATGACAAATTTCGCAGGGTACATAAACATCGGGCAAAAAGTTCATCTCAATCGTGATAGTTCCATCACCAGAGCAGTTTTCGCATCGCCCACCTTTAACATTGAATGAAAATCTACCTTGTTGATATCCCCGGATTTTTGCTTCGGCTGTCTCGGCAAAGAGGGCTCGAATCTTGTCAAAGACTCCGGTATAGGTTGCAGGATTTGATCGAGGTGTTCGTCCGATCGGTGATTGATCAACATGGACAACTTTGTCGAGTTGATCTACGCCAGAGACGGTTCTATGTCGACCAGGAACGATTCGTGCGCCATTCAATTTGTTAGCAAGGACAGAATAAAGAATGTCATTAACCAAAGTCGATTTCCCTGAACCACTCACCCCGGTAACGGCGACAAAGAGTGAGAGCGGGAAAGAGACGTCAATCCCTTTCAAGTTATTCTCTTTCGCCTCTTTAATGACGAGTGCGCGTTTTGGATCGCGTTTACGGCGTTCTGTCGGAATTTCGATCCGGCGACGACCAGATAAGTAATCTCCTGTGACCGAACCGTCCGCACTCAGTAACGCCTGATAGTCGCCAGAAGATACGACATAACCACCATGCTCGCCTGCACCTGGACCAATATCGACGATCCAATCGGCCACTCGAATTGTGTCCTCATCGTGCTCTACCACGATCAAGGTATTTCCTAAGTCTCGGAGGCGAATTAATGTTTCAATAAGTCGACGATTATCACGTTGATGCAATCCAATGCTCGGTTCATCAAGCACATAGAGCACTCCGGTAAGTCCCGAACCGATCTGGGTCGCCAGTCGGATCCGTTGCGCTTCACCACCAGAGAGCGTCGCCGCGGGACGCTCTAATGATAAATAATCCAAACCAACATCGAGTAAAAATCCGAGACGAGCATGAACTTCTTTCAATACCCGATCTGCAATTTTTCTCTGCCTGGCATTGAGCGAAATCTTTTTGAGAAAATCAGCGCAGTCGGCAATTGATAGTTCACAGATTTCCCAAATATTTTTTCCGCCCAAGGTGACCGCGAGGACTTCGGGTTTTAACCTAGCTCCGTTACAGACCGGGCAGGGAGTTTCACGCATATATGCCTCGTACTTATCCCGACTGAATTCGGAATCGGTCTCGGCATGTTTGCGAGAGATAAATGCGATGACACCTTCGAAGCCGGTGGAATAGTTTCTTACTCTTCCATATCGATTTTTAAACTTTACTTGAACCTCATAATTAGAACCATGCAGAATTGCTTCACGGGCTTTAACAGGGAGTTTGCTCCACGGTTTATCCATGGAGAAACTCAAATCATCCGATAAGCCCTGCAATAAGCGTGAGAAATACTCCGCCGAGTGCCCGGCAGACCAGGGAGCGATAGCTCCCTCATTGAGAGAGAGTGAATCATCTGGCACGACCAAATGCTCATCAACTTCCAATCGGGTGCCGATTCCCGTGCACTCCGGACAGGCGCCGAAAGGTGAATTAAACGAGAAAGATCGCGGCTCCATCTCTTCAAAACTCAAACCACAATCATGGCAAGCCATATGTTCGCTGAAGATGCGCTCTTTTGTCGGATCCGCCTCCGGCAGATCCACAAAATCTAAGATCACCATTCCATTAGCAAGTTTTAGTGCGGTTTCAATCGAGTCGGTAATTCTTGATTTTGACTCCTTCTTGACCATCAATCGATCAACGACAACTTCGATCGTGTGCTTCTCCTGTTTTTTTAACTTAGGAACTTCTGTCAAAGCATAGACAGCGCCATCGACACGCACTCTAGAAAATCCTTGGATCGTATAATCGTTAAATAAATCGAGGAACTCCCCTTTTCGCTCCCTGACAACGGGCGCTAGTACTTGAAATTTTGCGCCATCCTCTAGTTCCAGGATTTGATCCACGATATTTTGGGGTGATTGTCGAGCGATCTCTTTGCCACAATTTGGGCAATGTGGTTTTCCTGCCCGTGCAAAAAGTAAACGCAAATAGTCATAAACCTCGGTGATCGTTCCTACAGTCGACCTAGGATTTCTATTAGTTGATTTTTGATCAATAGAAACCGCTGGTGAGAGTCCTTCGATAAAGTCCACGTCGGGCTTATCCATCTGTCCTAAGAATTGACGAGCGTAAGCGGAGAGTGATTCGACATAACGTCGCTGCCCTTCGGCAAAGATAGTGTCAAAGGCCAACGAGGATTTACCTGAACCAGATAGTCCCGTAAAGACTATTAAGGCGTTACGAGGTAAATCTAAAGAGACATCTTTCAAATTATGTTCACGGGCACCGCGAATGATTAGACGATCCGTACTCATGTTCCCGCTTCCTCCATACCGCGTAGTTCTCGCTTGAGATCTCGAAGTTCATCACGCAAACGTGCGGCCAATTCAAACTGCAATTCGGCCGCAGCGGACCTCATCTGGTCTGTGAGCGATTCTATGAGAGCCAACAACTCTTGTCTCGGTAAAGAATGGGCAGTTCGGGTACGAAGCCCGATCGGTGCAAATCCGGAAGAGTCTTTCTGATTTTTCTTTCCCTGACTAAGTTTTTCACTATCTTCAGCCTCTTTGTTGATCAGATCTGTAATATCAGCAATCTTTTTTCGAAGTGGTGTTGGATCAATCCCATGTTCGAGGTTATAGGCGACTTGTTTTGCGCGCCTTCTATTCGTTTCATCTATAGCCTTTGCCATTGCTTTCGTCATATTATCGGCATACATATGGACTTCACCCGAGACGTTTCTTGCTGCACGTCCAATTGTTTGAATTAACGAGGTGGCAGATCGCAAGAATCCTTCTTTATCTGCATCCAAAATCGCAACAAGGGAGACTTCGGGTAGATCGAGCCCTTCGCGAAGCAAATTGATACCGATCAAGACATCGTATTCACCCGATCTCAGCTCCCGAAGCAGCTCCACTCTGCGCAAAGTATCGACCTCCGAATGCAAATAACGAACTCTGATTCCCAAGCCCAGTAGGTAATCGGTCAGCTCCTCTGACATTTTTTTCGTTAGAGTCGTAACCAGTACTCTTTCGTTTCGCTCAGCTCGCAGTCTGATCTCTCCTACCAGATCGTCTATCTGGCCTTTGATCGGTTTCAAAATTATCGCCGGATCAACCAGACCCGTTGGGCGGATGACTTGTTCAACTACATCCTCACCAACTTTTTCCATCTCATATTTACCAGGAGTAGCGGATAGGTAGACGGTCTGACCTTTGCGCTCCAAGAACTCATCGAATCGCAACGGACGATTATCAAGTGCGCTTGGAAGTCTGAAGCCATGCTCCACAAGGGTCCGCTTTCTCGATGCATCTCCTTCGTGCATCGCACCAATCTGAGGAACCGTGACATGCGATTCATCAATGACCGTAAGAAAATCCTCGGGAAAATAATCTAAAAGACAGTTCGGTGGCGAACCAGCCGCCCGACCATCGATGTGTCGAGAATAGTTTTCAATACCCGAGCAAAATCCGAGTTGTTGCATCATCTCAATATCAAACGTGGTGCGCATTCGAATTCGCTGTGCTTCAAGCAACTTTCCAGCTCTTTCGAATTTATCTACCGCGATCTCCATATCGCTCTGAATTTCACTGATCGCTCGCTTCATGGTTTCATCACCGGCGGAATAATGTGAAGCAGGAAAGATATACATCTCCTGTTCATCACCTACTATCTCCCCCGTCAATGGGTGGAGCGTCATTATCCGCTCGATCTGATCTCCAAACATTTCTATTCGAATCGCAAGTTCTTCATACATCGGAATAATCTCAACAGTGTCACCCCGAACCCTAAAAGTTCCCCGCTCAAAGGCCATATCGTTTCGATTGTATTGAATATCAACGAACTTTCGGAGCAACTGATTGCGCTCGATAGAGTCACCTACGCGCAATCGGATCATTCGATCTACATATTCCTGCGGAGTTCCCAAGCCATAGATACATGAAACAGTAGCGACAACAATGACGTCACGCCTCGTTAAGAGGGAGTTTGTCGCCGAATGTCGAAGCCTCTCAACTTCATCATTAACCGACGAATCTTTCTCAATAAAGGTATCGGACTGGGGAACGTAGGCCTCTGGTTGGTAGTAGTCGTAGTAGGAGACAAAGTATTCGACCGCATTGTTGGGAAGCAACTCCCTGAATTCATTTGCTAGTTGAGCCGCTAGCGTCTTGTTCGGAGCTAGCACCAAGGTTGGACGCTGCAGTTTTTCAATCAGCCAGGCCGTTGTCGCCGATTTTCCGGTACCAGTAGCACCAAGCAAGACAACGTCAGATTCGCCCGCCTCGATTCTTCTAGCAATCTCCTTGATTGCCGAAGGCTGATCACCGGAAGGGGTGTAATCGCTGATCACTTCAAAAGGTTGAACCCTTCGCTGCAGGTCGGTTATCGGTCGCATCAGATGCCTGTTCTCATGGGATAGAGGCGATTGTCATAAAGGTTTTCCACGTTACGTAACAACTCCTCCGGAGTACCTTCATTAATAATGACAAAATCAGCAATCGCTTCCCGCTCGTCATCACTTGCCTGCGCTGTCATACGCTCAGAAATTTGATAATTTTTAAGTCCACGCTCCAACAGTCGTGCACGACGTAGCTCAATATTTGCGCTAACAGTGATGACGTAATCAAACGAATAAGAATTCTTGCTTTCGGCAAGTAAAGGAATTTCTGCAATCAGGATTTCTTCGGGCCCACAAGAGCTGGCCACATCTTCGAAGGCTTGACGAATTTTGGGGTGAGTAATAGCTTCCAAATCACCCTTCGCATTGAGATCCGAAAAAATTATCTCTCCCAATTTTTTACGGTCGATATCACCGTTATTTAAGATTTCGTCTCCGAATCTCGCCACAACTTCGTCGAATCCTATCGATCCCCGCTCAACAACAGCTCGTGCGAGTTGATCAAAATCAACGACGGTCGCACCTAATTGCGAGAAGTAGTTACCGGCCAAAGACTTACCAGAGCCTATTCCTCCAGTAAGGGCTACGGTAAGCACGGTCTAACCTTATCCGCTAGCAAGCTAACCGTCAGATTGGTCAGATTGGTCAGATTGATTAGATTGGTGGGGTCTAGCGCCCCACCAAATCCAACAAAGAACTACTCGGCGTCAGCTATCTCCGTAGGAGCAACTTCGACGACCTCATCAGCGGCTTCGGTTGCTTCGGCGAGCTCCTCTTCGGCCACGATCTCAGCAGAGCTAGAGGTATAAAAGGCTGCCGCTTCACCATCACCTGATTGAGATCCATCTGAAGCAACGGCGGCATCGGCGGCCTTCGCCTCAGCTTTCTGCTTCTTGTGCGCCAAGAATCGAGTTTGCGCTTCTGCGTATTGGCGCTCCCATTCTTCGCGTTGCGCTTCAAAGCCAGGGCGCCATTCTTGGCTATCTGAATCAAAGCCTTCAGGATAGATAAAGTTGCCTTCGGCGTCATAACGCGCAGGCATGCCATATTGCGTTGGATCGAAGGCTTCAATCTCTACTTCTTGACCTTCGTTGGCCTGCTTGAGAGATAGTGAGATACGACGACGCTCAAGGTCGATATCGATGATCTTCACGAAAAGCTCATCGCCCACTTGCACAACTTGCTCAGGAATTTCCACATGACGCTCAGCGAGTTCAGAAATATGTACCAATCCCTCGATTCCTTCAAAGACACGAATAAATGCGCCGAATGGAACGAGCTTGGTGACTTCACCTGGAACTACCTGATTAATGGTGTGGGTTCGAGCAAAGGCCTGCCAAGGATCTTCTTGGGTTGCCTTCAACGAAAGCGAAACTCGTTCACGTTCAAAGTCAACTTCAAGCACTTCAACCGTCACTTCATCGCCAACCTCAACTACTTCACTTGGGTGGTCGATATGTTTCCACGAGAGTTCAGAGACGTGGACTAAACCATCAACGCCACCAAGGTCAACGAATGCTCCAAAATTAACAATGGAAGAGACGACGCCAGTGCGAACCTGACCTTTGAGGAGTTGGTTGAGGAATGTGGTGCGAGATTCGGATTGAGTCTGCTCGAGATACGCACGACGAGAGAGCACAACGTTGTTGCGATTTTTATCAAGTTCAATGATCCGACATTCAACCTCTTTACCGATAAACGGAGTGAGGTCGCGTACTCGACGCATGTCAACGAGTGATGCAGGCAAGAAGCCACGAAGCCCGATGTCAACGATTAGGCCACCCTTGACAACTTCAATAACCATACCGGTGACGACTTCGTCTCGCTCTTTCTTTCCTTCAATTTCTCCCCATGCACGTTCATACTGTGCACGCTTCTTCGAGAGAATGAGACGACCTTCTTTATCTTCTTTTTGCAAGACAAGAGCTTCAATTCGATCGCCGAGCTTTACTAGTTCAGAAGGATCGATATCGTGGCGAATCGAGAGTTCGCGGGATGGAATAACTCCTTCGGTTTTATAGCCAATATCCAGGAGTACCTCTTCGCGATCTACCTGAACGACGATTCCAGAGACCAAGTCTCCATCGTTAAAATTCTTAATTGTGCCTTCGATTGCGGCAAGGAAATCTTCTGCTGATCCAATATCGTTAACTGCGTGAATGTTGCTCAATTTGCTCCGTAGGAATAGAAAATAGTAGGTGGGTAGTTCTCGCACGGGTGTGCGAAGGCTTAAGGTTACTTTGACTCAGAATGAGGGTCAAACTCGATTTTTGCTATCAGGTTAGACTCAAGCCGTGCGCGCCTACTGGGAAATTCTCAAAAACCCCCGGGCGCTAGCCATGATGCTCGCTGCATTCCCTGCCCGCTTGGCCTACGGCATGGTGGGACTTGATATTTATTTCAAGGTTCATGACGACACTCGCTCCATCGCCATTGCTGGACTGGCTGCGGGAGCTAATGGGATTGCAGGCTCATTGACCACGGGCGTTCGAGCAGCCGTAATCGATCGATTAGGACTCAAAATTCCACTTCGAATCTTTGTTCCTGGATACGCCGTAGCCCTGATCCTTCTAGACCTCTGCCACGGAGCCACCTTGCTCGTCGCCTTCTCCATAATTCTCGGTGTCACCGCTCCACCAATCAACTTATCGGTTCGTCCAATGTGGCGCGATGCCGTTGCGGCGGAGCAGTATCGAACCGCAATAGCAATCGACACCGCTTCCATGAACCTAGGTGTCGTACTTGGACCAGCCCTTGCTACTACGCTCGCGCTCTCACGACATCCATCGTCAGCGCTAATACTGACGGCGCTCCTCATCTTCTTGGGCGGAATTTCTCTCTCACTCCTCAAATTCACCCAACAATGGCGTCCCGAACAAAAAGAGCGTCATGGTCAATCCATATTCAATAATTCTGGATTTAGACTGTTACTCGTCGAAGGTGTTTTAATTGGGTTTGGTACAGGAACCTACCAAATCGCCCTACCATCGCTGAGCACCTTGCATAATCAACCAAAGTTTGCCGGAATTGCATTCGGAGTAGCAGCTGCCACATCTATTCTCGGTAGTTTGCTAGCTGGGATACTCGGTAAAAATATTGCTCCCATTGTCGGTTTCCGCGCAATCTATTTTTTTTGGTTTCTCAGTACGCTCCCCATGGCCTTCGTTAATCCGGGTTTATCTCTTCTCGTTGTTTTTGGCCTCTTCGGTTTCGTGGGTGGCGCAGAACAAGTCTTTTATCTTGAGCAGCTAGAAGTTATTCGCCCCAAAGGTAGCGCCGCCTCTGCAATTGGATGGCTCTGGACAGTCGAGGGAAGTTTTGCGGCGATTGGACAATCAAGCGGCGGGTATATAGCCGAACGTTTTTCTCCACATGCGTGCTTCGCTATTACAACTCTGACATTCGGATTAGGTTTAGTTCTGATTAACTCTGGACAACGTTGGCTCAAACCTTTGCGTACCTAGATACCAAGCCGTTGGCTCTTAATGCGCAGCTAAGTCCCAACTTTTACCGACTCCAATATTTACCGAGAGCGGCAATGAAAGTGCTATCGCACTCTCCATTGAATTACGCACAAGCTCTGAGAGCTCTACCTCTTCCCCTGGAGCAATTTCTAGAATTAGCTCATCATGCACCTGCAGCAAAAGTCTGGAGTGCATATTTCTGACCAATAACGCTTCGACAACATTGAGCATCGCAATTTTGATGATATCTGCAGCCGATCCCTGGATAGGTGCGTTCAGAGCCATGCGCTCTGCAACTTCGCGGCGCTGACGATTATCACTCGTGAGATCAGGAAGATAACGCCGGCGCCCTAAGATCGTTTCCGTGTACCCTCTGACTCGAGCTTCTTCAACAACCTTCTTCAGATAATCCTGAATACCGCCAAATCGCTCAAAATATCGAAGCATTAAATCTTGAGCCTGACCCGGAGAGAGATTGAGTTGTTGCGCTAATCCAAATGATGACAAGCCATAGGCTAGGCCATAAGACATCGCCTTTATCTGACGGCGCATCTCTGGCGTCACATTGCCGACATCAACACCAAAGACATATGACCCAACAGTACTGTGAAGATCTTCGCCAGTTTTGAAGGCAGCAATTAGCTGCTCATCTCCCGAGAGGTGAGCCATGATCCGCATCTCGATCTGACTGTAATCGGCGGTCAACAAATTTTCGAATGGATCCTCCGCAACGAAACAATCACGAATTCGACGTCCTTCATCCGTGCGTACCGGAATATTCTGTAAATTTGGATCGGTAGAAGATAAACGTCCGGTGGCGGTAACGGTCTGTTGAAACGTTGTGTGAATCCGTCCATCTTTTTTAGTGGCAGAGAGCAAACCGTCAACAGTTGTCAAAAGTTTTCCGGTCTCTCGAATTCTTAGGAGATGAGACAAAAATGGATGCTGGGTCTTTTCGAAAAGCATCTCGAGGCTTTCTGCATCGGTTGTATAACCAGTTTTGATTTTCTTGGTTTTAGGAAGATTCAATTCATCAAATAAAATTACCTGTAATTGTTTTGGTGAACCGACGTTGAATTCATGGCCTGCGATTTCTTGTGCGGCCAGTGTTTCTCTCTCGAGTTCAGAATAAAAAAAGGATTTAAGCTCCTGCAGTTTCGTAACATCAACACCCACTCCTAATCGCTCCATTCGGGCGAGTTCAAATGTACTGGGCAGTTCAACTGTGGCAAGCAACGTGCCGAGCTCTCTTGCGTCAACCTCTCGTTGGAGGTGCTCTACGAGAGAGAAAATAATTCCCGAAAGTATGGGATTAGATTGATTGAACTGCGAAAAAAGATCTACCGATTCAATTGGAATGCTTATCTCAAGAAAGCGCTCTGATAAATCGGTGAGCTCCAAATTCCTCGCACCAGGATTAATCAAATAAGCCGCAAGTTCGGTATCAAAAATAATACCTCCGATATCGGCATATCGAAGCAGATTTTTAGCACCATGAACATACTTTGGAATGGTGGGATCTTGAAGCCATTCCCCTGCTCCACCCGTTACGGCAAAACATTCATCAGCCGAGAGAGCAACCGAGTAACTATCATTAAAGAGCGTACCTTCCCCTGATGGACCTCCCCCCGATAAGCCGGGTAATGGTTTGCTGCAATAGATAGCAATAGGGTCGGTTCGCCCCAGCAACAATTTTGATAACTCTTCGGAGGTTATCTCTGTAACCTTGATAGCTGATTCCACAAGTATTCTTTCATTTGATCGGGGTTCACTCTCCCCGCTCGGTGCTAAAGATGGCGAAGCTATAACCCCGGTAAAGAGTGAATGGATCCTGGTCTTAAGGGCTTTTATCTCCAAAGTGTCGAGGAGAGAATCCATAGCTTTGAAATCCGGTCCGTCCCACGATAAATCATCGATCGCAGCATCAATCTCTAGATCATGTCGAAGAGCGGTCAACTCTCGATTGAGTTCAACGCTTGGAAGATGATCACGAAGCGCGACGCCAGCTTTACCGGAAATTTCATCTGCACGGGCAATCAATGCAGAGAGCGAGCCATAATCTTGAATCCACTTGGTAGCCGTTTTTTCACCCACTCCGGGAATGGAGGGCAAGTTATCACTTGGGTCCCCACGTAGTGCCGCGAAGTCAGGATATTGGAGAGGCGTAAGTCCATACTTTTCGATCACCGCTTCTGGGGTCATTCGATTCAATTCGGTTACCCCGCGACTGGGATAAAGCACAGTAATCTGATTGGTGACCAATTGGAACGAATCTCTGTCGCCCGAACAAATTAGGACATCGAATCCATCTGCCGCTGCGCGAGTTGATAGAGTTGCCAAAATGTCATCGGCCTCGAAGCCCTCCATCGCAAAATGCTTAATGCCTAACGAGGTGACAAATTCAAACAAAAAAGAAATTTGCGAGCGAAACTCATCCGGTGTCGCCGCTCTCGTTGCCTTATATTCAGGAAACATCTGAGTTCGAAACGTCTTTCGAGATACGT
>Ga0209189_1001824_pt1 | contig 15493 bp, 14 predicted proteins | sample C_130820_EF_Meta_FD_187308 | JGI IMG/M metagenome (GOLD analysis project Ga0209189, IMG submission 187308) | Freshwater microbial communities from Lake Croche, Canada to study carbon cycling - C_130820_EF_MetaG (SPAdes) (version 3) | ecosystem: Environmental > Aquatic > Freshwater > Lake... | reverse complement strand
TGACGACCTGCAGGAAGTCATCTCGTTGGTGAAGGGTGCCGATCTGGACTTCGCCGTGCAGTTCGACAACTACCGCTGATCAGGAAGCAGGAGCGGCAAGTCGCTGCTCGTCGTGCACGAGGTCTACCCGCGCAGCTGCACTCTGATCCGCGCCAACCTCCCAGTGCAGTGCATCAAAGGGACATACGTCGACGCAGATGCTGCAGTACATGCAGGTGCCGTAGTCAATGCGGAAGTCGTCGAGCACATTGATCGTTCGTGGTCGACGAGCGCCCGGCTCAGTGATCTCTTCGGTATGACTGTCCAGACTGATCGACCAACTCGGGCACTCGCGCACGCACAGCATGCACGATGTGCAGGCATCGGGGATGAGTGCGATCACATGATGTGGCGTCATGTCGCTGGCCAACCTTCCGGTACGCCGGGTGGCAGAAGCCGACGTCGGCCCGGACTTCCACCCGGTTCGGCCGTTCCGGGCCAGGCGGTCGTGGCCCGGGTCGCCAGAACAGTCGAGCGCAGAAGTGGCGGTGCACCGACAGGCATGCGCAGTAGGAGCGCACGCGGATCGGCCAAACCGACAAACTCCACACCGAACATTTCCGCTGTCTCACGTTCGTGCCACGAAGCCGCAGGAAACACAGACGTGATGCTGGTCAACGAGCCGTCTCCCACGGATACGCAGTACTCCACGCCAGCACCGGTCATCGGGTTGACCACCCGTGCCATAACGTCGACGTGATCAATGCGATCGACCGCGGTGAGAAAGTCAAGGCAGAGATACCCGTCGGCGACGGCTCCACGCATGGCCTCCAGCCATCGCATCTGCTCGACCGCGATCACGAACATGCCTCGCTTATCGCCCAGACGAGTGCCTCGGGCCGCGGTGGGCAGCCCGGCACGTATCGGACCACCGGCAGCAATTGGTCGATGCCTTTGGTGACCGTCGGCGAATCCCAGTAGGGACCACCCGTGCTGGCGCACACTCCATAGGCGATCACCGCGGTGGCCTGCAGGTCCTTGCTGGCATTGACGACCGCCGGAGCTAGCGCATCAGTCACGGTCCCCGACACCAGCAGGACCACATGCCCCGGCGGGACATCCCGGGGCTCCACAGCCCTCAGCAAACCACCGGCGACCGCAGAGTCGACTTCCAACGAGCAGCAGGCCAAGGCGACGTGGGCCACCTCCACCTCTGGGCGAGACGTCAGGCGGTATGTACTGAGCACCCCCTCAGCCTAGGTGCGAAATGTCCTGCGAGGCCGGGACGAGCGATAGATACTATGACATCCTTGCATATTTGCCCCGGCCTCACCTTCACCCTCAGGAGTGGCATGTCCAAGCAGATCGTCAACCTCAGTCGCGTCGTCATTCGATTCGCGGGGGATTCCGGCGATGGCATGCAGCTCACCGGTGACCGGTTCACCTCCGAGACAGCCGGCCTTGGCAACGACCTGTCGACCTTGCCCGATTTCCCCGCGGAGATCCGCGCGCCAGCCGGAACCCTGCCCGGGGTATCGGCCTTTCAGCTCCACTTCGCCGACCACGACATCATGACGCCGGGCGATGCCCCCAACGTGCTGGTCGCCATGAACCCTGCAGCGCTCAAGGCGAACCTCAAGGATCTCCCCCACGGCGCCGACCTCATCCTCAACACCGACGAGTTCGTCAAGCGAAATCTCGAGAAAGTCGGCTACAGCAGCAATCCGGTCGAGGACGGCTCGCTCGACAGCTACACCAAGCACTTCATCCCGCTGACGTCCATGACGGTCGAGGCCCTCAAGGGATTCGACATCGGTAAGAAGGACGCCGAGCGCGCCAAGAACATGTTCGCGCTTGGCCTGCTGTGCTGGCTCTACAACCGGCCGACCGAAGGCACGCTGCAGTTCCTCAAGGACAAGTTCGGTAAAAAGCCCGAGATCCTCGCGGCAAACCTGGCCGCGTTCGAAGCGGGATGGGCCTACGGGGAGACCACCGAGGACTTCTCCGTGCAGTACGAGGTCAAGCCCGCACCGATGAAGGCCGGTCGCTACCGCAACATCACCGGCAACCCGGCGCTCGCCTTCGGGCTCGTGGCGGCCAGCCGCTTGAGTGGGCTCCCGATGTTCCTCGGTTCTTACCCCATCACTCCCGCGTCCGACATCCTGCATGAACTCAGCAAGCACAAGGAGTTCGGTGTCACGACTTTCCAGGCAGAGGATGAGATCGCTGGTGTTGGCGCGGCACTGGGTGCGTCGTATGGCGGCGCCCTCGGCGTCACCACAACGTCAGGCCCTGGAGTCGCACTGAAGTCCGAGACCATCGGCCTGGCTGTGTCGCTAGAGCTGCCACTGGTGATCGTCGACGTGCAGCGCGGCGGACCGTCGACCGGTTTGCCCACCAAGACCGAGCAGGCCGACCTTCTGCAGGCGATGTTCGGTCGCAACGGTGAGTCACCCGTGCCGATCGTGGCACCGCAGTCGCCGTCGGATTGCTTCTTCGCTGCCATCGAGGCCGCCCGCATCGCCATCGAGTACCGCACGCCGGTGTTTGTTCTCTCCGATGGTTACCTCGCCAACGGGTCGGAGCCGTGGTGTCTTCCCGATGTGAGTGAGTTGGCGACGATCAATCCGAACTTCGCCACCGAGCGCAACCACGACGGCGCCGACGGCAAGGAGTTCTGGCCCTACCTGCGGGATGCCGAGACCCTCGCCCGCCCCTGGGCGATCCCCGGCACCCCGGGACTTGAGCACCGCATCGGCGGCATCGAGAAGGCTGACGGCCGCGGCAACATCTCCTACGACCCTGACAACCACGACAAGATGGTGCGACTGCGTCAGGCCAAGGTCGATGCGATCTCCCGCACCATCCCATCCCTCGCGGTCGAGGATCCCGACGGCGATGCGCGCGTTCTCATCATCGGCTGGGGCTCGACCTATGGCCCCATCGGTGAAGCATGTCGCCTCGTGCGCGCGGCCGGCGGCAAGGTCGCGCAGGCGCACCTGCGTCACCTCAATCCCTTCCCGGCCAACACCGGTGAGGTGCTTAAGCACTACGACCGCGTGATCGTGCCCGAGATGAACCTTGGTCAGCTGTCGCTGCTGCTGCGGGCCAAGTACCTCGTCGACACCGTCAACTACAACCAGGTGCGCGGGTTGCCATTCAAGTCCGACGAACTCGCGGGCGTCATCACCGACGTTCTCGCCAACCTCTAGCCGCCAGAAGTCACAGGAGCCGACATGACCGCCGAGACGTTCCCCGCCCTCACTCTGGTGCCCAAGACCGACACACCTCAGTCGGCCAAGGACTTCAAGTCCGATCAGGAAGTGCGCTGGTGCCCGGGGTGCGGCGACTACGCGATCCTCGCCGCCGTGCAGGGCTTCATGCCCGAGCTTGGCCTGCGCAAAGAGAACATCGTGTGGGTGTCCGGCATCGGATGTTCGTCGCGCTTCCCGTACTACATGGACACCTACGGCCTGCACTCGATTCATGGCCGTGCGCCGGCCATCGCTACGGGCTTGTCGGTGTCGCGTCCTGACCTATCGGTCTGGGTCGTCACGGGCGATGGCGATGCACTGAGCATCGGCGGCAACCACCTCATGCATGCGCTGCGTCGCAACGTCAACCTCAAGATCCTGCTGTTCAACAACCGGATCTATGGATTGACCAAGGGCCAGTACTCCCCCACCTCCGAGCAGGGCAAGGTCACCAAGTCCACGCCGCAGGGGTCGGTCGACTACTCGTTCAACCCGGTGTCCCTGGCGCTGGGCGCTGAGGCAACATTCGTTGCGCGCACTATCGACTCAGATCGCAAGCACCTCACCGAAGTGCTTCGCGCGGCTGCCAACCATGAGGGCACCGCGTTGGTGGAGATCTACCAGAACTGCAACATCTTCAACGACGGAGCCTGGGAGCCGCTGAAGGAGAGTGACACCCGCGACGACCTCATGATGCGTCTGGAGCACGGCAAGCCGATCCGCTTTGGTGCAGATGGTGGCAAGGGCGTCGTGCGCACGGCCTCCGGTCACTTGGCCGTGGTGGATGTCGCCGAGGTGGGTGAGGACGCGATCTTGGTACATGACGCGCAGGCAGCTGATCCAGGCCTGGCGTTCGGACTCTCGCGCCTCAGCGACCCCTACACGTTGGCTAACACCCCGATTGGTGTGTTCCGTGACGTGGCCAAACCCTCGTACGATCGCCTTGTGCGAGAGCAGCGAGAGCAGATCACCGCCAAGAAGGGCGAAGGAGATCTCCAGGCGTTGCTCAATGGCAACGACACCTGGATGATCAACTGAAGTCCCGTCGCGGCCTGCCGCAATCCCAGTATGGCGTCGGCGTTCTGTTTGGTGTCGCGGGCTACCTGCTGTGGGGGCTGTTTCCTCTCTACTTTCACGCTCTGAGTGCGTTTTCACCTATCGAGGTTGTCGCCAACCGGGTGGTGTGGTCGCTCGTCCTGCTCGCCATCATCATCACCGTTTCCCGCTCATGGGGTCGTCTACGGGCAGACATGGCGTCTCGCGGCGTGGTGATGTGGCTGGGAATCGGCTCGATATTTCTCGCGATCAACTGGGGCCTGTATGTCTGGGCAGTCGAAAGCGGGCTTGTCATTCAGGCTTCGCTTGGCTACTTCATTAATCCTCTGGTCACAGTGCTTCTGGGCGTGCTGGTTCTCAAGGAACGCTTACGTCGAATGCAGTGGGTGGCGCTGGGTATCGCCGTTGTCGCGGTGTGCGTGCTCACCATTGGGTTCGGGCATCTGCCATGGATCGGCCTCATCCTCGCCGCGTCGTTTGCGATCTACGGGCTTATCAAGAAGCAGGTGGGTGTCGGATCGGTAGAGAGCCTCACGATTGAAACAGCGGTACTGGCACCATTCGCTCTGGCAATAATGACCGGCTTCATGATCACGGGTCAGTCGGCGGTGGAGTCGGACGGCGTCCGCGGTGTCCTTCTCTTGGTTCTCCTCGGTCCGATCACCGCGATTCCTTTGCTGCTGTTCGGCGGGGCCACCAATCGAGTACCGCTCAGCACCTTGGGCTTGATGCAGTACCTCACGCCGCTTGCGCAGTTCATCATCGGCTATTTCGTCTTTGGTGAGCAGATGTCATCCACTCGGTGGGCAGGGTTCCTACTCGTGTGGACGGCCCTCGTGATTTTCAGCATCGACATGTATCGATCATCCCGAAGGACGGTGGCTTCGGCCGCCTCTACGACTCTTGCGGTGACAGAGCCGGATTGAGTTCGGGCACCGGACGCACGAGAACGAGGATCAGCGCGAGCACGATCAAGACGGGCACGATCAGGAACGCGGTGTGAACGTCCATCACGCCCGCCAGTCCACCCAAAGCAAAGGGAGCCAGACCAATAGCCGCAGTGGTGAAAGCCAGGGCCAATGCGGCTGCCGTGTCCGAGCGACCATGAGCCGACCGAATCATTCGATCCAGGTTGAGTGGCCAGGACAGCGACAGGCACAGTCCCGTCAGGAATAACGAGGGAAGCATGACGGTGGCCGAATTCCCCCACCACGCAATCCCGAACGCCACGAGACCCGCCACGAGGGAACAGCGCAGCAGCACCTCGGATGAAAAGCGCTTGGTGAGCTGGGAGCCGAAAAGTCGTCCGACAAACAGTCCACCGGTGATCGTGGCCAGGCCGGCTGCCGCAGCGGCAGCACTCATATCCGCACGTTCACGCAGCAGGTTCACGCCCCAGAAGGAGATGCAGAACTCTGCGCCGATATAGAACATCCCTGCAAACAAAGCCCAGTAGGTGAGCGTCGGGATCGCACCGCCCTGTGCCTTGGTGACGACATCGCCTGGGGCTCCATACACGCGAAGGCTGCGGCCGCGAATCACTTCGAAAACCACCATGAGGAGAGCACCGATCAGCAGACCGAATCGCCACCCCAGCACGGTCGCTGCCGCGAGTCCGACAGAAAGCGGGGCAAGCAGACCCATGAGCGCCGCCAGACCGGTGTTCTCGGTATAGGCGGCTGGGCTGGCTGCGCCCTGGTGAACGGAAACGAACGCATTGACGCCCGCCACAAGCAGATTGCCGAAGAAGGTGGCCACAAAGATCGCTGCGAGGGTTACCCACACGCTTGCTCCCGGTAGCAGAAAGAGGGCGATGAATGCCGCTGCTCCCAGCGAACCAAGTCGAATCGTCCACCCGCGGCCCAGACGTTGCGAGATGGCAGGCGCCACCAGCGCACCGATGACACCGCCCACCGCCAAGGACGTGCCGTGCAGGCCCTCGAGCCACGCGGCACTGCCCTGGTCGTCCCGCAGGAGTGAGAGACCGGCACCAAATCCATAGACGAAGAACGACCAGAGGCCGAAGACTGCGAAGGATGTGATGGTGGGCCGGTCATGGCGGACCTTGACGACCGCGTGGGAGATATTCACTATCCGACACTAGAGGTACCGGGGGGTGCAGCGAGGGAATTCGTCTAGATGACTTCAGCCGGTGCGAGAAACCACGTAATCGCAGAGAGCTTCAAGCACCTGACGCGCAGGAATGTCCGGCAATGGAGCAAGCAGACCGCGTGCATGGGCGGCCCATTCGTGTGCAACCTCACGCGCCTCGCCAAGGCTGGCGTGGGCCCGCAGCAGAGACAAGGCCTCAGCGTGCTCGGCATCGTCGGGTAGCGGTCGGCTCAAAAGATCACGGAGTCGGGCATCGGCTGGGTCGGTGCCCATCAGCGCGATGAGTCCGGCCAAGGTGGGAATGCCTTCGCGAAGGTCGGTGCCGGGTGTCTTACCCGACTGCATCGACTCAGAGGTGATGTCGACCAGATCGTCGGCCAGCTGGAACGCCACACCGATGCGCTCACCGAACTCAGTCAGCAGGTCAACAGTCTGCGCGTCCGCACCGGCCATGAGTGCGCCGTAGCGCCCAGACGCGGCAATGAGTGACCCGGTCTTGTCGGCAATGACATCAAGGTGGTGCTTGACCGGATCCTGACCTCCGCGCGGGCCCACTGTTTCGCGAATCTGACCCGTGCATAGGCGCTCGAAGGTGTGTGCCTGAATGCGCACGGCCTCGGGGCCCAGATCGGCCAGGATTGCCGACGATCGGGCGAAGAGAAAATCCCCGGTGAGAATGGCAATGGTGTTGCCCCACCGACTGTTGGCAGACCGAGCGCCGCGTCGGAGTTCAGCCTCGTCCATGACGTCGTCGTGATACAGCGTGGCCAGGTGCGTCAACTCGACCACCACCCCCGAAGGCACCACGCCTACCGCATCAGGATCACCGAACTGCGCGGCCAGCAGGACCAGCAGCGGACGGAATCGCTTGCCACCGGCTTCGACCAAATACCGCGAGGCGTCGGCGACGAACTCATCCTCGCTCGCGACCGCCTCAAGCAGGCCATCCTCTATGCGGCCAAGGTCCGCGGACAGCCGAGCCTCAAGCTCAGTGTCGAGGACCGGTAGCCCGCGAAGTGCGTCCGTCACCCCTAAACGGTACTACCGGACGAAGATGTCGGCATTGTTGACGAGGTCCAGGACCGGCTGGGGAAACACGCCCAGCACGACGGTCATGGTTGCCCCGGCCGCCAGCGCCACCACGGTGAAGACCGACGGCACAGCCACCGTGGCCGTGTCGGGGCCTGGTGCCGAGAAGAACATGATGACGATCACACGGGCGTAGAAGAAGGCGGACACCACGCTCGCGACAACGGCGACGATGACCAGCCAGGTTCCGCCGGATGCAATGGCCGCCGCGAACACGCCGAACTTGCCAATGAAACCGCTCGTCAGCGGTATGCCGGTCAGCGCAAGCATGAACAACGCCATGAGAGAGGCCACCAGTGGCGATTTGCGACCCAGACCCGCCCACTTGGACAGGTGAGTGGCTTCACCGCTGCCATCGCGCACCATGGTGACGATCGCGAACGCGCCGATCGTAGTGAACGCATAAGCGATCAGGTAGAAGATCGACGAGGACAGGCCTGCACGAGTAGCGGACACGACGCCGACCAGAATGAATCCCGCCTGAGCGATTGACGAATAGGCGAGCATTCGCTTGACGTCCGACTGACTGACGGCAATCACACAGCCGACGAACATCGTCAGGATGGCGATGACCCACAGCATCGGCGTCCAGTCCCAGCGCATTCCGCCGAAGGAGACGTAGAGAACGCGCAACAGTGCACCGAAAGCGGCAATCTTGACCGTGGCGGCCATGAAGCCCGTGACCGGTGTCGGCGCACCCTGATAGACGTCCGGCGTCCACTGATGGAACGGCACTGCGGCTACCTTGAACAGCAGGCCCACCAACAGAATGCCCAGGCCCAGCGCGAGAAGTGCGCCCTGTCCGGGCTTGGCGGCGAGGGCATCGCTGATGGCGACAAGCTGGATAGAACCGCTGTACCCGTAGATCAACGCGGCGCCATAGAGGAAGAACGCCGACGAGAACGCGCCCAGCAGGAAGTACTTGAGCGCGGCTTCCTGCGACAGCAGGCGACGACGACGTGCCATGCCAGCAAGCAGATATAGCGGCAGGGACATGACCTCGAGCGACACGAACATCAGCAGCAGGTCATTGGACGCAACGAACAACAACATTCCGGTCAGGGAGAACAGGAAGAACGGCCAGATCTCGGTCTGCAGGTAGCCGCGTTCTGCGAACTGACGCTCATCCTCCGAGCCCGGCAGCGCCGAAGCCCGGGGGGCAAATGCATCGCCCAGCGGATCGAGTGCTCGCTCGGCCATGAGCAGCGCACCCAGAAGCGCCACCACCAGGAGAGTGCCCTGTAGGAGGAGCGCGGGGCCGTCGATCGCCACCGAACCGTTGGCGGTGATCAAGCGCGTACCGGCCAGCGAAATGACGACGACGAGTGACGCCACGACCGACGCGAGGACCAGCACAAGTTGAACCGGCCGCCGTGCCTGTCTGGGCAGGAATGCCTCAAACAGCACCGACAGAATCGCCGCACCACCGATGATGAGGATCGGCGCGATTGCCGAGTAGTTGATCGCCGGCAAATCGAACTTCACCACGTCAGCAAAAGGCATCACGGGGTGCTCCCTTCAGCCGGTGCGAGGACAGGTGCAGGCGTGGTCGACCCCGTTGCGACCATCGTGCGATCCACCGCTGGGTTGATCACCTTCAGCAAGGGCGAGGGGAAGAAGCCCAAGAAGATGACCATGGCCACGATTGGCGCCATTGCCGCAATCTCGCGTCCGGTCAGGTCCTTGATACCGGCGAGCTCGGGCTTGAGGGGACCGGTCATCGTCTTCTGGTAGACGCGCAGGACGTAGGCGGCAGTGATGACAATGCCAAGGGTGGCGATGGCACCGACCCACATGTAGCGCTCGAACGCGCCGATCAGGACCAGGAACTCTCCGATGAAGGAGATCAGGCCGGGAAGCGCAAGTGAGGACAGAGCCGCGACAGTGAAGAAGCCCGCCAGGACCGGAGCCGCCTTGTTGACGCCACCGAAGTCGTCGATGTTGCTCGAACCGCGGTAGCGGCTCATGAGGTAGCCACCCACAAGGAAGAGCAGCGCCGTGCTGAGCCCGTGAGCCACCATGTACACGACCGAGCCAGACTGGCCCTGCGCGGTGAACACGAAGATGCCCAGCGCAATGAAACCGAAGTGCGACATCGACGAATAGGCGAACAGGCGCTTCATGTCCTTCTGGCCGAGAGCAACGTACGCACCGTAGAAGATGCCGATCAGTGCCATGCCGATGACGATGGGCGCATAGAAGACCGACGCCGCCGGGAAAATCGGCAGGCAATATCGGATCATGCCGAAGGTGCCGACCTTGTCGAGGATGCCGATGAGGAGCACCGACGTGCCGGGCTTGGCCTCTGCCGCTGCGTCAGGCAGCCAGGTGTGGAACGGCCACAGCGGCGCCTTGATCGCGAATGCGAAGAAGAAGCCGAGGAACAGGAACTTCTGCGTGAGCGGATCGATATGCAGACCAGCCAGCGACAGGAAGTCGAACGTGCCGGTGCCGGTCATCTGTGCGGACACCACGTACAGGCTGATGAGGGCGGCCAACATGAACAGGCCGCCGACAAGGCTGTAGATCAAGAACTTGACTGCCGCGTATGAGCGCTGGACACCGCCGTAACGGCCGATCAGGAAATAGATCGGAACGAGCATGACCTCGAAGAACACGTAGAACAAAAACACGTCAACCGAGGAGAACACCCCGATGATCAACGTCTCAAGTACCAGCACCAGGGCGAAGTAGCCCTTGACACTTCCGCGGCCGGTGTCGCCATCGTTCCATCCCGCGAGGATGACCACTGGGACAAGCACGGTGGACATGGCAATCAGCACAAGTGCGATGCCGTCAATGCCAACCGAGTACGAGATGCCGAAGGCCGGAATCCACGGATGACTCTCGACGAACTGGAAGGGCTCGGTCGAATCAGCCTTGAACTGCAGGGCCATGAGCACCGTGAGCACAAGGGGAATCAGTGAGATGACGAACGCCACCTGCTTGGCCAGCGTGGGGCGGGCGTTAGGCAGGAACGCGACCACAATGGATCCGACCAGGGGCACGAGGCCCAGAACGGTCAGCCAGGGAAAGATCACGAGAGCCTCACCAAGATCAGGGCGAGAACGACAATGATCGCGCCACCCACCATCGACAGTGCATATGAACGGGCGAAGCCCGACTGGTAGCGACGCATGCGTCCCGACAGTGCGCCTGTGAACGATGCAAGCGAGCCAACAATGCCGTCGATCGCCTTGGTGTCGAACCACGTGGTCGCGGCCGTCAAATGAAGGCTTGGCTCCACCACGAGAACGTCATTGACCGTGTTGCCGTACAACTCTTCGCGTGCAGCACGCGTGAGCCACGATCCGTGCGGCGCCTCGACCGGCACGGGGCGACGCTGGTACATCAGGATCGCGATAGCGGCACCCACCAGAACCACACCGATGGACAGCGACAGGATGAGGACTTCGGGGATCGGAACTTCTTTCTCTTGATAGCCCACCACCGGCTCGAGCCACGACACGATGTCGCCCCAGTAGAGCATCAGGAAACCCTGAGCGAGCGCACCGATGCCAAGAATGATCAACGGGATGGTCATGACCTTGGGTGACTCGTGCGGATGCACATCGTCTTCCCAGCGTGCCTTGCTGAAGAACGTCATGATGACCATGCGGGTCATGTAGAAGCCGGTGATTCCTGCAGCCAGAATCGTGAGCGCACCGACGAAGGCGTTCTGTTCAAAGGCCGCATGGATGATCGAGTCCTTGGACCAGAAGCCGGAGAACGGCGGAATGCCCATGATCGACAGCGTGCAGGCCACGAATGTCACGAACGTGATGACCATGAAGGCCCGCAGCGCGCCATAGCGACGCATGTTCACGTTGTCGTGCATGCCGTGCATGACCGAGCCTGCACCGAGGAACAGGCCGGCCTTGAATACACCGTGCGTCAGCAGATGGAAGATGCCAAAGACATAGCCCACCGGTCCGAGGCCGACCGCAAGAATCATGTAGCCGATCTGACTCATCGTCGAGCCGGCCAGGGATTTCTTGATGTCGTCCTTGGCAGAACCAATCACCGCGCCCATGAGCATCGTGATGCAGCCCACGATGACAACGACCAATGCAGCCGTGGGCGCGTGGTCGAAGATCACATTGCTACGCGCGATGAGGTAGACGCCCGCGGTCACCATCGTTGCCGCGTGGATGAGGGCTGACACGGGTGTCGGGCCCTCCATGGCGTCAAGCAACCAGGCCTGCAACGGGAACTGCGCGGACTTTCCGCACGCCGCCAGAAGGAGCAGCAAGCCGATGGCCGTGAGCGTGCCCTGGTTGGCCTTGTCGACCGTGCCAAAGACGTCGTGGAAGCTCACGGATCCGACCGTGACAAAGATGAGCATGATCGCCAAGGACAGGCCGACGTCGCCGACCCGGTTGATCACAAATGCTTTCTTGGCGGCTGCCGCAGCACTCGGCTTGTGCTGCCAGAACCCGATGAGCAGGTAGGACGCCAGGCCCACACCTTCCCAGCCGACGTACAGGAGCAGGTAGTTATTGGCGAGGACCAGAAGGAGCATCGCCCCCACGAACAAGTTCAGGTAGCCGAAGAACTTGCGCCGGTTCTCGTCGTGGGCCATGTAACCGAGCGAATAGACATGGATCAACGTGCCAACGACCGTGATGAGCAGGACGAAGGTGATGGAGAGCTGGTCGAGCTGGAACGCCATGTGCACCTGGAAGCGGTCGACCAATACCCAGGTGTAGAGGTCTTGACCCACGGTGCGTGACTCGGCGGCGCGTCCGAACATGGCTACGGCCATGAGGATTGCCAGTGCCGCGGACCCTGCAACGGTCACAATGCCGAGGTAGGGCCCCCACGCGTTTGTGCGGCGACCCAACAGGAGAAGGATCGCGGCGCCCGCGAAGGGCAGCGCGATGATCACCCAGATGAGGGAGAAGATCCCCTCGGCGGGCATGACATCGGTCACGGTGCGGTTCCTCTCCGGGCTTTCAGTACTTGAGCAGGTTGGGCTCGTCGACCGAAGCCGAGCGACGGGTGCGGAAGACGGTGACGATCAGCGCAAGACCGACCACCACCTCGGATGCAGCGACGACCATCACGAAGAACGCGACCACCTGACCATCGAGCGATCCGTTCATGCGGGCGAAGGCGACGAAAGCCAGGTTGGCGGCATTGAGCATGAGCTCGACCGACATGAAGACGATGATCGCGTTGCGACGCACCAGAACGCCGATGGCGCCGATGCTGAACAGGATCGCCGAGAGCACGATGTAGTTGGCCGGGTTCACTTCGAGTGTCCCTCCGAGATCGCCTGGACTTCGTCCAGCTCCACATGGTCGACAGGGGCGATGTCTGCGCGTGCGCGCACCGGTGCGGGAATGCTCTCGGGAAGCGGAGTGCCGTCGGGCAGCAATGCCGGGGTGTCGACCGCGTTGTGCCGCGCATAGATGCCGGGGTTGGGCAGGTTGCCCGGATGGCCGCCGGTTCTGAATCTCGCGATGGACAGCATCTTCTGGGTTGGCTTGACGACCCAGCGCTCGCGGTGCGCCAGCACCATGGCACCCATGGCGGCGGTGATCAGCAGCGCGGAGGTTGCTTCGAAGGGGATCAGATAAGACGTGAAGAGCAGGTGAGCAATGCCCTGCACATTGCCACCGTCGACCGTGTTGGCCTGCTCGAGTCCGCGATCGGGAGCGCCGGTGAGCGAGCTGCCGATTCCCCAGACGAGAAGGATGCCTAGGCCGAGAGTGAGCAGGATGGCGGGAATGCGCTGTCCCTTGATGGTCTCGATGAGCGAGTCGGACGAATCAACGCCCACCACCATGAGAACGAAAAGGAAGAGCATCATCACCGCGCCGGTGTACACCACGATCTGGACCATGCCCAGAAATGGCGCCGAGTTGGCCACGTAGAGGATCGCCAGATTGATCATTGTCAGCGCGATCCACAGGGCACTGTGCACCGCCTTGCGCGAGACAACCATGCCCACCGCGCCCAGCACCGCCAGGATCGCGCAGATCCAGAAGACGACCGCTTCACCCGTATTCACGAGGAAGCCTCCGAATTCTTCTCGCGCAGGCCGGTAGCGGACACGCGGTTGCCGTAATAGTCCTGCTCGGTGGAGCCGGGGACCATGGCGTGCGGCGGGGCTTGCATGCCGGGCAACAGAGGGGCCAAGAGGTCCGACTTCTCGTAGATCAACTTTTCGCGACTGTCGTCGGCCAACTCATACTCATTGGTCATCGTGAGCGCACGAGTCGGGCAGGCCTCAATGCACAGTCCGCACAAAATGCAGCGCAGGTAATTGATTTGGTAAACGCGGCCGTAACGCTCACCGGGCGAATAACGCTCGGTGTCGGTGTTGCCCGCACCCTCGACCAAGATCGCGTCAGCAGGGCATGCCCATGCGCACAACTCGCAACCGATACATTTCTCCAGGCCGTCTGCCCACCGATTGAGTTGATGGCGGCCATGGAAGCGCGGCTTCGTCGGCACCTTCTGCTCGGGGTACTGCTCGGTGACAACCTTCTTGAACATCGTCAGAAAGGTGACGCCGAAACCTCGGACCACCTGTGGGGCCTCAGCCACGGGTGACCTCCTTCATGTCGGGGGTCGCCGCGGTGACCTCGGCAGCCCGGCCCGAGCGACGCGGGGTGTAAGTGAAGGTCTCGCCGGGCATCGGCGGTACCGGGAAAGTGTTCTGCAGGTTCGCCTCAGCCATGGCTTCGGCCTCCGCCTCAGCTTCGATGCGAGCCCGTCGTTCTGCGGCACCCTGCATGAGCCAAATAACGAGAAGAACGATGATCAGCGCCGCTATGCCGCTGGCAAGAATGCTGGTGCTGCTCATCGAGGACTCGTTGCGTAGCTCGCGCGCTATCGCCACGATGACAATCCACACGATGGAGATCGGGATAAGCATCGTCCAGCCGAACTTCATGAACTGGTCGTAGCGATACCTGGGCAGCGTGCCGCGGAGCCAGATAAAGATGAAGATGAAGATCTGCACCTTGACGAGCCACCACAAGAACGGCCACCAGCCAGTGTTAGAGGCCTCCCACAGCGAGATGGGCCACGGTGCACGCCAGCCGCCGAGGAACAGCGTGGCGGCAAGCGCCGAGACGGTGACCATGTTGATGTACTCGGCCAGGAAGAACAGGGCGAACTTGAGTGAGGAGTACTCGGTGTGAAAGCCACCGACGAGCTCGCCTTCGGCCTCCGGCAGGTCGAAGGGTGCGCGGTTGGTTTCGCCGACCATCGACGTGCAGTAGATGAGGAAGGAGGGCAGGAGTACGACTGCAAACCACACCGGCTGTTGCGCGTTGACGATGTCTGACGTGGACATCGACCCGGCGTACAAGAACACCGCGACAAACGACAAGCCCATGGCGATTTCGTACGAGATGATCTGCGCGGTCGATCGCAGCCCGCCCAGAAGCGGGTAGGTCGAACCTGATGACCAGCCGGCCAGAACGATGCCGTAGATGCCGATCGATGCCACGGCCAGCACATAGAGCACGGAGACCGGGAAGTCAGTGAGCTGCAGTGGCGTCTCGACACCGAAGATCGACACCGTCGGGCCGAACGGGATCACGGCAAAGGCAAGGAAGGCGCACGTGGCGGAGATGACGGGAGCAATCCAGTACACCGCAAGATGCGCGGTGGTCGGGATGATTTCTTCCTTCAACGCCAGTTTGATGCCGTCCATCAACGACTGCAGCAATCCGAACGGGCCGACGCGGTTTGGGCCGATGCGGTGCTGCATACGCGACACCACTCGTCGCTCCCACCAAATGGTGAAGAGAGTGAGCAGTACCAGTAGCACGAAGATGACCAGAACCTTGAGGATCACCAGCCACCACGGATCAGTGCCGAACATTCCGAACTGGGAGCCGCTCACAGGGCACCTCCTGCCGTGATGACGACCAGGGTGCCGGCCTTGGCTCCCAAATCTCGGGCCACGTGACAGTCCGGCGACAGCTGCGGCAGCCATACGACGCCGTCAACGACATCCGCGATCTCGACCGGAAGTGTGATGG
>Ga0209189_1001823_pt1 | contig 15498 bp, 17 predicted proteins | sample C_130820_EF_Meta_FD_187308 | JGI IMG/M metagenome (GOLD analysis project Ga0209189, IMG submission 187308) | Freshwater microbial communities from Lake Croche, Canada to study carbon cycling - C_130820_EF_MetaG (SPAdes) (version 3) | ecosystem: Environmental > Aquatic > Freshwater > Lake... | reverse complement strand
GCTATGGAAAACATTATCTTCTTAGCAAAAGAGGGTGAGTCTCCAAGGGCATACGAAGTTGTTGGTCAGTTAATTAAAACGTTATCAGACACGAATAAAGATTTGTTGGACTTAGGTAAAAAAGTAAAAGATTTGAAAAGTAAAAAAGACGATACGCAACAACCACAGCACGTAACGAATGCATTGTTTGTTGGTAGCACAGCAGAACTACAAAAATTAATTGGTAAGAGATGACAGCTAAATCCTATCTAGGAAATTCTTTTTTAAAAGCATCTGGTGTTCCTCTCAATTTTACAAAAGATCAAATTGAAGAATACCTGAAGTGTGCTGACGATCCAATATACTTCATTGAAAGTTATTGTAAGATTGTCACGCTAGATCACGGGCTTCAGCCATTCAAACTATACGATTGTCAAAAGAATAAAGTAAAAGTTATCCATGACAATCGTAAAGTTATTCTTATGGAGGGTCGCCAGCAAGGTAAAACAACAACATCTGCGGCATACATTTTATGGTACACATTGTTTCAAGGAAGCAAGACTGTAGCAATTCTAGCAAACAAAGCGACTGCGGCTAGAGAAGTTTTATATCGTTATCAAATCATGTATGAAAATCTTCCTACATGGCTCCAGCAAGGTGTCACTACATGGAACAAAGGTGACATTGCTTTAGAGAATGGTTCAATCGTATTCACAGCCGCAACAAGCGCATCAGGTATTCGTGGTAAGTCAGTTAACTTGCTGTACGTTGACGAAGCCGCAATCATACCGAACAATGTAGCAGAACAATTCTTTACTTCAGTTTATCCTACGATTTCTGCTGGTGAAACGACAAAGATTCTGTTAAGTTCTACTCCACTAGGATACAATCATTTTTGGAAGTTCTGGAATGACGCAGAGAACGATAGAAATGGATTCGTCAATTTATTCATTCCGTATTGGGAGATTCCTGGTCGTGATGAGAAGTGGGCATCTGAGCAAAGAAGATTGCTTGGTGAGTTGAAGTTTAATCAAGAGGTTCTTTGTAACTTTTTGGGTTCTAGTTTAACGTTAATTGCTTCAGACTCTATAGCGCAAATGTCTGCTGATCCTATCATCTATCAGAAAGATGGGCTTGATATATATGAGAAAGTTGAAAAGGATCACGCATACTGTATCATTGCAGACACCGCTAAAGGTGTTGGTGGTGACTATTCAGCATTCGTAATTCTTGACATATCTCAGATGCCATACAAGATGGTGGGTAAATATAGAAACAATCAAATCAGCCCACTTTTGTATCCATCAGTATTGTATAGAGTCGGCAAAGAATACAATGAAGCATACATTCTAATCGAAATTAACTCTTCAGAACAAGTTGCAGAGATTCTTTATGGTGAGTATGAATATGAAAATATCATCTCTGTTAGCAGAACACCACAAGGACAAATTGTCAATGGGGGTTTTGGTGGAGGAAAAACTCAACTCGGAGTAATTACCGACAAGAAAGTTAAACGCATTGGGTGTTCTAACTTCAAGTCTTTGGTTGAAGAGAAAAAACTTATTATTACAGATGCTGATACTATAGCAGAAATTTCAACGTTCATCGAAAAGAGAAACAGTTACTCTGCTGATGAAGGATATCACGATGACTTGGTTATGCCTTTAGTGCTATTTTCATGGTTAACAACAAACTCATATTTTAAAGACTTGACAAATATTAATATTAGAAAAGAGTTATATGATGCACGTATTAAAATGATTGAAGAAGAGGTCACTCCATTCGGTTTTATAAATACAGGTGAAGAAGAAAATCAATTGGTTGATGTGAGTGGACAGGTTTGGCAGATAGAAAATTATCACAAATCTGATTTTTTATAAATAAATTAAACAAACCTAACAACAAAAACATCATTATAACAAGGAGAATTCAATGGCTATAAGTCTAATTTCACCAGGAATCAAGATTACCGAAACAGATTTGGTATCTTCCTCACAGTCGGTATCTACAACATCTGGCGCATTTGCTGGTCAATTCCGTTGGGGTCCTATCGACAAAGCAGTACAAGTTGCAAACGAAACTGATTTAGTTGGTAAATTTGGTAAACCAAATGCAACTAACATCGTTGACTTTTTATCAGCCGCTAACTTTTTAGGTTACTCTGGTTCATTGTTCGTTGTTCGTAGCGCAAACACAGCTTTAAATTCTACAGCAGAAACAACAACTGGTTCAGGTACAGCAGGTACTGGTACATCAATTAAAAATGATGACGGATACCTTAACACAGCATCTTTTAACGTTGGTCCATGGGCGGCTCGCTATTCTGGTGCATTAGGAAATGCACTTAAAGTTTCTTTGTGCCCAAGTTCAAATGCGTACTCTAACACATTGACAGGCACATATACAGTAACAGCAGGTTCTACAACAGTTACTGGTTCTGGTACTGCCGCAAACACAGAAATGCAAGTTGGCGACATTATTGTATTGGGTGGTCGTGCAACTAAAGTTACAGCAATTGCTAACGCACTATCATTGACAATTGAATCTGCACACTTAACTGGTGCTTCAGCAGTAACAGGAACACGCCGTTGGGAATACTTTGGTGAGTTTAATTCTGCACCAGGAACATCCGGATCCGCTTCATCAGTTAGTGGTGCAAATGATGAATTGCACGTAGTTATTGCCGACAGAACTGGTGCTATCACAGGAACAGCAGGAACAGTTTTAGAAAAATATGCTTATCTCTCTAAAGGTTCTGATGCTAAATCAGATAATGGTGGAAGCAATTACTACAAAAGCGCAATCAATGACCGTTCAGATTATATTTGGTGGACTGCTCACGATGCCGCTGGTACTAATTGGGGTAACACAGTATCCAATACAACATTCACCGCAGTCAATACGCCTAAAGCGTACTCATTAGCTGGTGGTTCTGATGGTAATGCAATTACAGATGGCGATAGAGCATCATCTTATGTTTTACTTGCAAATAAACAAGAAATCCCTGCATCTATTATTGTAGCTGGACAAGCAAGTGCTACAGTAGCAAACAGAATTATTTCTGATGTTGCTGAAGTTAGAAAAGACGTTATTGTAACAATTTCTCCACTAAGAGCAAACGTTGTTAACAATGCTGGTTCTGAAGCATCTGCTATCAGCACATGGGCAGATACAGTTACACGTTCTACATACGCAATTGCAGACAGCGGTTGGAAATATCAATACGACAAATACAATGACACATATGTTTATGTTCCATTGAATCCTGATACAGCAGGTTGCATGGCACGTAACGATTTGAATCGTGAACCATGGTTATCTCCAGCAGGTTTCCAAAATGGTCGTATTCAAAACTTAGTTCGTTTAGCATACAACCCACAACAAGCTGACAGAGACACATTGTACAAAGCGTCAATTAATCCAGTTATCACACAAGTTGGTCGTGGTACAGTATTGTTTGGTGACAAGACATTTACATTGAAAAATACTTCAATGAATCGTGTTAACGTTCGTAGATTGTTTATTGAATTACAGAAAACAATCGGACAAGCCGCAGACAATGTATTGTTCGATCAAAATGATGCAACAACAAGAAGCGGTTTCGTAAGTTTAGTTGTTCCTTATTTAAGAAGTGTTCAGTCTAGAAGAGGTATTACAGCATTTAAAGTTGTTTGCGATGAAACAAACAATCCAGAAGACGTAGTAAATGCCAATGAATTTGTTTGCGACATTTATGTACAACCAATTCGTTCAGTTAACTTCATCCAACTTAATTTTGTGTCTGTAAGAGGTACTGCTACATTTAATACAATTGCCGCATAAATAATAGAGAATATATAAGGAGAATTATATGGCAATTACAACAATTCAAAATTTGAAGGACGTTCTTAATACGGGCGCCCGTTCAAATTTGTTTAGAGTTACTTTATCTGGACTATCCACAGACTTAAATACAGATTTCACCTACTTGTGCAAGGCGGCTCAGTTGCCTGGTTCAACAGTAGGTGTTATCGAAGTTCCATTTGCGGCAGGCAGACGATTCAAAGCGGCCGGCGATAGAACATTTGCTGATTGGACAACAACAGTTATCAATGACTCTAATCATAAAATCAGAGAAGCGTTAGAAGATTTACAAAGAGGTTTTGGTACTACAGACTACAACTCAGAAATATCTAAAACATTTAGCGGAGGAGATGCAACAGACTTCTCTACTATTTTAGTTGAACAGCTTAATCAAGCAGGTAATGTAGTTTATTCATACACGATAGTTAATTGCTGGCCTAGTGATATCAGTACTATTGACTTATCGTATGACTCTACAGATACGCTTGAAGAGTTTACTGTAACTTGGTCTTATGACTACTTTACATTCGAATAAGGAATAAAAAATGGCAAACGAATTTTTCAATATTAATACATTTAGACAAAAACTAAATGGTGGTTCAAAAGCAAATTTATTCCGAATTCTAATCGAACCGGAAACTGATATCACAGGCGTTGACTTAAGCAATCTTTCTATTCTATGTAAGTCTGGCGCTATTCCAGCATTTACATTGGGTGTAATTGAAGTTCCATTCAGAGGAAGACGCATCAAAGTTCCTGGTGATAGAACATATGCAGATTGGACAGCAACAATTGTTAATGATGACGCACAAGCAGTTCGAAAATCTTTTGACAATTGGTTAAACTACATCATCGATGTTAACGGTGAAAACGAATTAAGAATAGGAACAGATTCTTATCGTTGTAAAATTACAGTTCAGCAACTAAGACCAGACGGTACTGTTGCTAGAGTATATGAATTGTATGATGCATTTCCAACTGATGTTTCAACTATCGACTTGTCTTATGACACTACAGATGCGATTCAAGAGTTTACTGTTACATTCCAATATCACTATTTGGATGTTGGTGGAACTTCAGAAGCTGGTACAGATGCTTCTGATCCAGGTGCCGGCACTTCAAATGCTTCTTCAGCGGCTGGTGCAAAAGCTACAACAGCGGCACCATTAGGTAATGGTCCTGGTGGAAAAGGTAAATGATAAACTGCATTAAATAATGTAATTTACGCAGATATAAATATTTGCGTAATAGTGTCACAACAATGGGGGCTATTACGCCCCCATTTTTTTTAGAGAGAATCATATATGGCCTTCAAACTTTTTGGATATCAGATCGGTAAAGAAGAAACCGAATCTGAACAATTAAAATCTTTTGCCCCACCTGCTGACGAAGATGGTTCCGTTCCGATTTCTGGCGGTGGAATCTATGGCACCTACATGGATCTTGAAGGGCAAATAAGATCAGATTCCGACTTAATTAAAAAATATCGTGAAATGGCTCTTCAGCCAGAATGTGATGCGGCTATTGAAGATATTGTCAATGAATCATTAGTATTTGACAAAGATGATTATCCAGTTCAAATTATTTTAGACAAACTAGAACAACCAGAATCTATCAAAAATAAAATTCGTGAAGAATTCTACTATGTAATGAAACTATTAGACTTCAACAATCAAGGATATGATATCTTTCGTAGATGGTACATTGATGGTAGACTTTACTATCACATGATGATTGATGAAAAGAATCCTAGACAAGGATTAAAAGAAGTTCGCTACATTGATCCACGTAAAATTCGTAAAGTTCGTGAAGCTAAGAAAGCACAAAAGAATCCTGCAACAGGAAATGTAAATACTACAACTCAATACAATGAGTATTTTATTTACTCGGATAAAGGATTTGCTAATGATGGTAATCAAGGTATAAAAATTGCCGCAGATTCAATTTCATATACGCATTCTGGAATAACAGATAAAGATGGTAAAGTAATTATCTCGCACATGCACAAAGCAATCAAACCGCTTAATCAATTGCGTATGCTTGAAGATGCAACAGTTATCTATCGTATTGCAAGAGCACCAGAACGTAGAATCTTCTACATTGACGTTGGTAACTTGCCTAAGATGAAAGCGGAACAGTACTTGCGTGAAATCATGCAGAAGTACAAGAACAAATTAGTGTATGATGCAACTACTGGCGAGATTCGTGATGACAGACGTTATCAAACAATGCTTGAAGATTTTTGGTTGCCACGTAGAGAAGGTGGTAAAGGTACTGAGATTACCACACTACAAGGTGGACAAAACTTAGGCGAGATTGAAGACGTATTATATTTTCAAAAGAAAATGTTTAAGTCATTGAATGTTCCAGTTTCACGTTTAGAGTCTGACAATGGATTCTCTTTAGGACGTGCTTCTGAGATCACTAGAGATGAATTAAAGTTTGGTAAGTTTATTGCTAGATTACGTTTAAGATTCTCTCATCTATTTGATAAATTGTTGGAAACACAATTGCTTCTTAAAGGCGTTTGTACTCGTAAAGAGTGGGAACAGATGCAAGAAGAAATTAGTTATGATTATCAATCAGATGCACATTTTACAGAATTAAAGAACGTTGAAATTATGAAAGAACGTTTGGGTATTCTTTCTGATATTGACAATTACGTTGGTAAGTATTTCTCTATTGAATACGTTCGTAAAAATATTCTTCAACAATCTGAAGATGATATCAAAGAAATTGATGAACAAATGGCAGAAGAATCAGCTAATCAAGAAGAAGCACCAGTTGAAGAAGCACCAGTTGCTGAAACTCCTCCAGCACCTGCTACTCATAAACTTGAAGTTAGTGTTAAAAAAGAAGAAACTGAATCTAGAATAATTGATGATGCGGATCAAAGAGAATTAGCAAAATCAATGACAGCATTTTTTGGCACATTAGTTGAAGAGGCTAAAGTTGACAAAGAAGGAAAATAATACTACTTTAAACGATGCTGTCGCAATTGCAACCTCTGTTGCATATACTAAAAAAGAGATACAAAAATTAAAATCTCTTTTAGAAGAAAAAACAAAACAGCCAATCGTTGAGTACATACAAGGACCGGCAGGCACACAAGGCTTGCGAGGTCCTATTGGTGCTACAGGCGCACAAGGCGAACGTGGACCACAAGGTTTAGATGGAAAAATAGGACCACAGGGGTCAAAAGGCGATGTTGGTCCACAAGGCAATATGGGGCTTGAAGGTCCACGTGGATTAAAAGGTGACAAGGGAGACAAAGGTGACACTGGCGCAGTTGGACCACAAGGCGAACAAGGCATACAAGGTATTGCTGGTGAGCGTGGCGAGAAAGGCGAGAAAGGCGATAGGGGTTCTGATGGACAAAATGGTCTGGACGGAAGAAATGGACAAGATGGCGCAACTGGTCCTGTTGGACCAGCGGGAGTACAGGGTCTTCAAGGCGAACGAGGTCCTAAAGGAGACAAAGGCGATAGAGGACAAGACGGAAGAGATGGACCTCAAGGACCAGCAGGACCAGCAGGTGAAATCGGACCGCAAGGCGTTCAAGGTCTTCCAGGTAAGGATGGTAAAGATGTAGACTTAAAAGCTATTGAACAATCTGTCAATCAGTTTAAAGAAGTTTTACAAAAAGATGTAACTCAGTATAAAGCAAAAGTTAATACGATTCTTTCAGATCGTGGTGGTGGTTCACATGGTGGTGGCGAAGTCAATTTACGTAGACTTGATGATGTTGACATAACTAATCTTACTGATGGATATGTTTTAGCATTCAATGAAACTACACAGAAATTTGAATTTGTAGCACAATCTGGTGGTGGCGGTGGTACAGTAGATGCTATTGCTAGGACAAGAGCGACTAATGCATGGAATACTGCAAACTCAGCATACACTCAAGCCAACAGTGCATATACACAATCCAACAATGCATACAGTCAAGCTAATACAGCAACCACTTTAGCACAAGCCGCATATGACCAAGCTAACACAGGAGGTCAAGCTGGATATGATACACTAGCAAGAACAACTGCAAATAGTGCATACGCTCAAGCCAACACAGCGACATTTAATGCATTTACAGCAAACACAAATGCTCTAGCTTCTTATGCACAAGCTAATAGTGCTTACTCTGTTGCAAATAGTGCTACTACTTTAGCACAAGCCGCATACAATCAAGCCAATACTGGTGGTGCCGCTTCTGAATCTTTAAATGTTGTCTTTACCAATAACAATGCAAGTACATATAAAATGGTTGCACTAAATGTAAATGGCGAAACAATTCTCGCATCCGCATTACAATTGACACAAATTGATAGGATTCTTGGCGTTTTAAATAACTCGGGACAAACAGTTACGTTTGGGTCTGTCACAAATCCATCTTGGACTTGGACGCCCGAACAGTCTCTATATCTTGGAGATAATGGCAACATAGTAACAACTTCTACTATCGATGGTGCGGCATTTTCTTTAAAAATTGGCTACGCAATTTCAGCAACAAAAGCATTCATAAAAATCGGAACACCGGTTGTTTTATAAATAAGTAAAAACTTAGGGGCACTTATACATGGCAAACGCACTTTATCCAAAAGCAAAAGAGGCATTTTTAAATGGTTCTATCAATATGATAGCGAATACCATTACTATTGCACTTGTAGATACTGGAGTTTACACTTACAGTACATCACACCAATATCGAAGCGATATTTCAAATACTGCTGTAATTTCATCAACTGCACTAACCAATAAAAGTATTGCTAATGGAGTCTTTGATGCCGATGATGCATTATTCTCATCCGTGACTGGTGCCAATTGTGAAGCATTAATTATTTTTTCAGATAATGGAGTTCAAGCAACATCTAGACTTATTGCATATATTGATAGCGCAACAGGATTACCTATCCTACCAAACGGCGGAGATATTACAGTAGCATTCTCTAATGGATCCAGTAGAATTTTTGCTCTTTAATTTTTTGACATAAACTAAATCATGGCTAACACTCAAGTCATACAACTTGACGGCATAATTAGTGACGTACAAAATGTACAGATACAAACAGAATCGTCAAACACCATACTTCAACTTGGTGACAGATATGACTATGCGATTGATCCAACTGTATTGTATGGATATCCGCAGTTAAATACAAAGATATATGTAAACACGTTAGCATCAGGTTCAGTCATTGGTACTCATAGTTTATTACCACAAATTGCACCTTCAAGCATATCACCAACAATACAATTTGGTGATTTTAAAGTTAACATGGAAATCAGGGACGTTCCGTTCCCGTCAATAACATCTACATTAGTAATACCATCACCAGCAGTCAGAAAAGTTATTGGTCCTCTAAGTATCGCACCGACTAATAATTTTGGTACTGCAACATTCATCGACAACATTCATAGAATGCTTGTCTTTAAGAACGATAACATTTCGAAAATCGGAGACAATGATGCTGGTGTGATTGCAGGAGGTATTAGAGTAAATCCGGCATCGGTTACATCACAAACTGCAACATCAGGAAGTGCAACATTGCCAAACAATCCAGCAGGATTCATATCAGTAAATATAGCAGGAAGAGACTATCTGATGCCGTATTACAATGCTTAAATGTTGGAATGTATAAATAATATAAATATTAAGGAGATATACTATGGAAGAAATTCAAACCGCTATTAATCATGCTTACGATGCTAAACCATCGGAATTTAAAGACTCTATTCTTAATGCGTTGAATGATAAAATTCAAGATCATATACAAGTTAGAAAAATGGAATTAGCTGGTTCAATTTTTAGAGATGAAGACGAAGAACAACAATCAAATGATTCAGAAACAGAGTTTCAATCAAGTTCAGAAGGAAATGTAGATGAAGACCTTTAAATCTTTCATTCAGTTGGATGAAGTCGAAAGAGCAAAATACAATACTGCCAGCGCCAATAAATTGGCCGCTGTTTCATATCTTGCACAGACTAAAGATCCTGGCGATTTAGAACAAGTTGGTCCGGAAGAAATGGGTCCAAAAGATGTTAAACTTGCACAAGGTAAACGTAAAGCTGATAGACTTGACAATAAACAACCTTTTGGTGAAGAGTTGCATCCTCAAGCACATCAAGTTTTAAAACATATCAAACCTGAACACCACGACAAATATAAACCACATTTGCAAAATGGTACTTATAAACATGATTTTGCAGATAGATCGGCAGTATTAAAAGCGGCTCAAAGAGCAGGACATTTAAAAGAAGAATCTATTGCTGAAGCCGAATTATCAACGCAACAAACTAAAATGGCACACACAATTGGTAAAGAGTTTGCTAAGAAAAAAGTTGGTGACATGTCTAAGGGTGGACCATATGCAGTAGCAACAGCAATGGTTAAGAACAAACCAGAAGCCGCACAAAAAGCATACTCTACAATTAAAGCAAAAATGAAAGAAGATGCTAATGTTGAATTATTATTTAATCTTTACAATCAGTTAGATGAAAGCAATCAAGAAATCTTTTTGGCACAGTTAGAAGAAAATGTTGAAACACTTTTAACATTTGCAAAAACTATAGCGGAAGAATAAAATGGCAGATACCGTAACATCACAAACGCTAAAAGATAGCGCAACTGCATGGGCAGTTAAATTAACTAATGTGTCAGATGGCACAGGTGAAGCAAACGTTGTTAAAGTTTCTGCAAATTCTTTAATTGCATCTACTGGTGACGGAAGTTCACAAAGACTTAGCATTAATAAAATTGCATGGTCTGTTGCATCTGGAACAAGCGCAACAATTTCTCCAAGAGTTACATTACTCTGGAGAGGAACATCTAATACTACAATCGTCACGTTGACTGGTTCTGGTTTTTGGGACTTAACAACTTCTGGTACTTCACCACTTACAAACAATGCTGGCGCTGGCGCTAATGGTGACATTCTATTGTCTACTGCTGGATTTACAACAAACGCCGCATATACACTTATCATTGAAGGTAAGAAGACTGCTGGCTATGCAAGTAGAGAAACTACTGACGATGGTATAAGTCTCAACTAATATGTTAAAATTTAAAGATTTTATATCTATGTCTAATGAACAGTTAGACGAAGCGAGATTTATTAAAGTTAATAGAATACGTAATGGCGTGGTCCAACGTAGACACGTAGTATCTGCTACTCGTGGATACAAAATCATTGCAGGCAAACTTGTAAGAATGACTTCACTAGAAAAAATGCATCGTAGGCTTGCACAGAAAAAAGCGGCTAGAAAACGTAAACCAAAACTTGCTTTGATTTTAAGAAAAAGAAAAAAATCAAATCTAAAAAGATTTAGTACTGGCATTGAACATCGTCCAACTCCAGTAACGACACAACATCATCCAGTAACGACACAACATCATCCAGTAACGACACAACATCATCCAGTAACGACACAACATCATCCAGTAACGACACAACATCACGCATGAGGCAAAAATGAAATTAATCACAGAAATTAACGAACAAGTAAATATTATTTCTGAAGCTAATGAGGCTGGCGGAAAAAGTTTTTACATTGAAGGTGTGTTCATGCAAGCCGAACAACAAAACCGAAATGGAAGAATGTATCCTTTAGAAGTCTTGCAAAAAGAGACGGATAGATATGTTGCAGAGCATGTAATGAAAAATCGTGCTTATGGTGAGTTAGGACATCCAGATGGTCCAACTATTAACTTAGAACGTGTATCACACATTACTAAGAGTCTACGTCAAGATGGTAATAACTTTATTGGCAAAGCAAAAATTATGGACACACCATATGGAAATATTGTGAAGAATTTAATGTCTGAAGGCGCAACATTAGGCGTATCTACAAGAGGCATGGGAAGTCTTGTTGATGGTAAAGATGGAGTTAAAGTCGTAGGACCAGATTTTTATCTAGCAACATGTGCAGATATTGTAGCCGATCCTTCAGCACCAGATGCATATGTGCGTGGTATCATGGAAAATAAAGAATGGGTTTGGGACAATGGCGTCATTAGAGAAGCTGACGTTTCTACACAAAGACAAGTCATTCAAAAATCTTCTAAGAAAGATTTAGAAGAAAACATGATAAAAGTTTTCAAAGACTTCATCTCCAAACTGTAATTTTTTATAAATACAAGTACACCGAATAAATTTTAAATATCGTATAAAGGAGACCTACTATGACTGATATTAACAACAAGGATGATGAATTGTTGGAAGGAGAACTTCCACCTGCTTTAAAAGCGGCCATCGAAAAGAAAAAAGCTAAAGAAATGAAAGATGATGATGCCGATGAACCAAAAGGAAAAGCGGCGGATGAAAAAGAAGACGAAAAAGAAAAAATGATGAAAGAGAAAAAACAAGCAAAAATGAAAGAAGACATTGATGCTATTTTTTCTGGTGAATCTCTTTCTGAAGAATTCAAAAACAATGCTAAAACTATTTTTGAAGCGGCTATTTACGCTAAAGTAGAAGAAGCAAAAACTGCATTAGAAGAAGAATATGCAGAAAAATTGGAAACAGAAGTTGCTTCTATCAATGAAAACCTTGTAACTAAAGTAGATGAATACTTAGAGTACGTTGTTAGCGAGTGGATGGAAGAAAATAAACTTGCCATCGACAAAGGTATCAAATCTGAATTGGCTGAAGACTTTATGATTGGTCTTAAGAATTTATTTACAGAACATTATGTTGATATTCCAGAAGACAAAGTAGATGTTGTTGAAGAATTTGCAGACAAAGTTGAAACTCTTGAGTCCGAGTTAGACAAAGTTGTTACTGAAAACGCAAACTTAAACGCACAAATTGGTGTTTATAAGAAAGGCCAAATTGTATCTGAAGTTTCCGAAGGACTTAGTGAAGTACAATTTGCAAAATTGAAATCTTTAGCAGAAGGAATTGAATTTGTTTCTGAACAGGACTACAAAGAAAAACTTCTTTTAACAAAAAAGAAATATTTTGATGAGAATAAAGATGAGACAGTTAAAAAAGCGGCACCAATGGATGATGATGTTTCTTCATTAGAAGAATCTTTCTCACCAGTAATGTCTCACTATGTACAGAATATTTCTAGAACTCTCAAGAAATAAGTTTTTATAAATAAATTAAACAATACTCAAAGGAGAAAAACATGAGCGTAGAAAATCTTATTAAAAAATGGGCACCAGTTCTTGACCATTCCGACTTACCAGGAATTCAAGGAAGCCACAAGCGTTCCGTAACAGCACAACTTCTTGAGAATCAAGAAATTGCTTGCCGCCAAGACGCACAAGGTTCTGGTGGTTATCGCAACCAAACATCATTGCTTTCTGAAGCGGCACCTGCTAACAATATGGGCGCATCTTCATCTACAGCATCCGATGGCGCAATCGACATTTACGATCCAGTTTTAATTAGCTTGGTTCGCCGTGCCGCACCGAACTTAATCGCATATGATATCTGCGGTGTTCAGCCAATGACAGGTCCAACAGGCTTGATCTTTGCAATGCGTTCACGTTACAAAACACAAGGTGGTACAGAAGCCTTGTTTGACGAAGCTAACACAGCATTCCCTAACACAGCACAATCACAAACAGGTTTATCTCCTGCTGACTTGTCTGCTGGTACAGAGTACACACGTGGTACTGGTTTGACTACAGCACAAGCTGAAGCATTGGGTGATGGTTCTGGTCAAGGTTTCCAAGAGATGGCATTCTCCATCGAAAAGATTGCTGTTACTGCACGTAGCCGTGCTTTGAAAGCAGAATACACAATGGAACTTGCACAAGACTTGAAAGCAGTTCATGGTTTGGACGCTGAACAAGAATTAGCAAACATTCTTTCCACAGAAATCTTAGCTGAAATTAACCGTGAAGTTGTTCGTACAATTAACTTGACTGCTACAGCTGGCGCACAAGAGAACGTTACAACTGCTGGTACTTTCAACCTTGACGTTGACTCTAACGGTCGTTGGTCTGTTGAGAAGTTCAAAGGTTTGATGTTCCAATTAGAACGTGAAGCTAATGCGATTGCTAAAGCAACTCGTAGAGGTAAAGGCAATGTATTGCTATGCTCTTCTGACGTAGCATCTGCATTGCAAATGGCTGGTGTATTAGATTACACTCCAGCACTTGCCGCTAACAACTTGAACGTTGATGATACAGGTAACACATTCGTTGGTGTATTGAATGGTCGTTTCAAAGTTTATATCGATCCATACTTTGCCGCAACATCTGGTACACACTATGCAACAATCGGTTACAAAGGCACTTCAGCTTTTGACGCTGGCTTGTTCTACTGCCCATACGTTCCATTGCAAATGGTTCGTGCAGTTGGTCAAGACACATTCCAACCAAAAATTGGATTCAAGACTCGTTACGGCATGGTAGCAAACCCATTCGCAACATCTGCCGCTGACGGTACTATTGCGTTCGCTAACAAGAACATTTACTACCGCAGAATTGCAATTACTAACTTGATGTAATTGATTAAACCGAGAATACATCGGTATTTAAAAGAGGACCTTAGGGTCCTCTTTTTTTTGTCTGCATAAATAGAAGACAAGAGGAGATAACATGGCTACACTAACAACAATACCAGTAAATAAAAGTTTTCTTTCTAATAATAAATTTGAGTTTATTCTTAGACGAATTCCCAACTTCACATATTTTGTGCAGGCTGTAAATTTACCGAGCATATCGTTGCAATCAACTAGCATTAATACGCCATTTTCTGCATTAAGTGTTCCAGGAAATCAAATTAATTTTGGAACATTAACTTTAACTTTTATAGTTGATGAGGACATGCAATCATGGTATGAGATTTACAATTGGATATTTAAACTAGGTAATCCGAAAGGATATGATAAGAGAGGTGGACTACAAGATAATGATAAATTGCTTGATAGTGTAACTTCAGATGCAACATTGTTTATCAAAACGAATGCAAACAATCCAAATTTCAAAATTGATTTCTTTAGTGTATATCCTACCGACTTAGGAGACATGCAGTTTTCTGCTGTAGATAATCAAGAGTTTGTTACCTCTACAGTAACGTTTAATTATACTTACTACGAAGCAACAAACATTTGACATTTGCCTAGGAATGTGTTATTATGATGAATACAAATATTGACTTGAGGAATTATTATGACGTTAGACCAAATGATGGAAGAGTGGAGACTAGATGCTACAGTTGACTCCACAGAGTTAGGTATCGCATCTTTGAAGATACCAGAACTACACAGTAAATATCTCAAAATTTATTTTGATGAAAGACGCAAACTCAAAGCACTTGAGTTTCAAAGCAAAGATTTATCTTTGAAGAAGTATGAGTATTACAATGGAAAACTTTCACAAGAAGAACTTGACGAACTCAATTGGGAGCCTTTCGTTAAACGATTGATGAAGAATGAAGTTGATATGTACCTTGACTCTGATAAAGATATTATACAGAATAATGTTCGCATAATCAATCAAAAAGAAAAGTTAGCGTTTTTGGAAGAAGTACTTAAGAACGTCAACCAACGCAACTTTCAGATTAAGAATGCTATAGAATGGAAGAAGTTTACGCAAGGTGTACAATAAACTCTATATCTCAAAAGTAGATGAAGTCTACGCACACATCAAGTGTGAGAACTCCGATGCAATGGAGTTAAATGAATACTTCACATTCTACGTTCCCGGTTATAAATTCATG
>Ga0209189_1001821_pt1 | contig 15503 bp, 10 predicted proteins | sample C_130820_EF_Meta_FD_187308 | JGI IMG/M metagenome (GOLD analysis project Ga0209189, IMG submission 187308) | Freshwater microbial communities from Lake Croche, Canada to study carbon cycling - C_130820_EF_MetaG (SPAdes) (version 3) | ecosystem: Environmental > Aquatic > Freshwater > Lake... | reverse complement strand
CGCGCAACACGCTCGCGCCCCAGGCGATGCGCCTACATGCTCGAGGGGCCCTCGACACAGGCACAAAAAAACCACCCTTTTGGGTGGTTTCTTCTGCAAAGTAACTCCAGTTCTGGCACAGCAGACGCTGGAGGGGAAAGTTTTACCTGGCATCGCGCTATTTTCGCAGGGGGCTACCCCCCAACTATCGTTGCCGCTGCCGCGTTTCACACCCGAGTTCGAGATGGATCGGGGTGGTTCCACAGCGCTATGGACACCAGGATAGATCAAGCTCCTCGGAGCTTCACCTCCTTTCCCAGGGTGATCCCTGAGAACTGCATAGGTTACTTTGATGATTTCTGCTGCAACAACACTTGAGGTGCCATGCATCTTCTCTTTGACCTCAAGGAGGAAAAGAAAATACAGTCTCGATCAAAGGCTGGAATGTCAAGCTATAGAGCTCGAGGTTGGTCAAGCCCTCGGTCTATTAGTACTCCTCCGCTTCACGCATTACTGCGCTTCCACGTAGAGCCTATCAACGGGTGTTCTTCCCGTGACCTTACTGGCTTATGCCATGGGAACACTCATCTTGAGGTGGGCTTCCCACTTAGATGCTTTCAGCGGTTATCCACTCCGCACATGGCTACCCAGCGTTTACCGTTGGCACGATAACTGGTACACCAGAGGTGCGTTCCTCCCGGTCCTCTCGTACTAGGGAGAAATCCTCTCAATGTTCCTGCGCGTGCACCGGATATGGACCGAACTGTCTCACGACGTTCTGAACCCAGCTCGCGTACCGCTTTAATGGGCGAACAGCCCAACCCTTGGGACCGACTTCAGCCCCAGGTTGCGATGAGCCGACATCGAGGTGCCAAACCTCCCCGTCGATGTGAACTCTTGGGGGAGATCAGCCTGTTATCCCTAGAGTAACTTTTATCCGTTGAGCGACGGCCCTTCCACTCAGAACCGTCGGATCACTAAAGCCGACTTTCGTCCCTGTTCGACTTGTAGGTCTCACAGTCAAGCTTGCTTCTGCTTTTACACTCGTCGGCTGATTTCCAACCAGCCTGAGCAAACCTTTGCGCGCCTCCGTTACCTTTTAGGAGGCGACCGCCCCAGTCAAACTGCCCACCTGATACTGTCCGGTCCCCGGATAACGGGTGACCGTTAGAACCCTAGCTCGCAAAGAGTGGTATCTCACCGTTGGCTCACATCGACCCGCAAGCCGATGATCAAAGCCTCCCACCTATCCTGCGCATTGCGAGCCCGGGCACAATACCAAGCTACAGTAAAGCTTCATAGGGTCTTTCTGTCCGGGTGCACGTAGTCCGCATCTTCACAGACAATTCTATTTCGCCGAGCCTCTCTCCGAGACAGCGCCCAGATCGTTACGCCTTTCGTGCGGGTCGGAACTTACCCGACAAGGAATTTCGCTACCTTAGGACCGTTATAGTTACGGCCGCCGTTCACCGGGGCTTCAGTCGCCAGCTTCACTTACGCTGACCAGCTTCCTTAACCTTCCGGCACTGGGCAGGCGTCAGCCCCCATACATCGTCTTGCGACTTAGCGGAGACCTGTGTTTTTGGTAAACAGTCGCCTGGGCCTCTTCACTGCGACCACCTTGCGGTGGCACCCCTTCTCCCGAAGTTACGGGGCCATTTTGCCGAGTTCCTTAGAGAGAGTTACCTCGCGCCCCTCGGTATTCTCTACCACCCTACCTGTGTCGGTTTCGGGTACAGGCAATCATGCCTTAACGGGTATAGGGCTTTTCTTGGAAGCTTGACATCACCCACTTCGCTGCCGTAGCAGCTCGTACTCACCCCTCAGCTCAGAACGTTTTCGCCGCTCCTCAACGCCTCGGAAGCTTGAACCAGTAACCAACATCTGGCTGGGCTAGCCTTCTCCGTCCCCCTTCCCAAAACATGACCGGTACAGGAATGTTGACCTGTTGTCCATCGACTACGCCTTTCGGCCTCGCCTTAGGTCCTGACTAACCCTCCGCGGACGAGCCTGCCGGAGGAACCCTTAGGGTTTCGGGGCATGGGATTCTCACCCATGTTTTCGCTACTCAAGCCGACATTCTCACTTCCATGCAGTCCACGCCCGCTTACGCTAACGCTTCGCCCCACATGGAACGCTCCCCTACCATTTAACAAGTTAAATCCGCAGCTTCGGTACAACGCTTAGCCCCGTTCATTTTCGGCGCAGGATCGCTCGACCAGTGAGCTATTACGCACTCCTTTGAGGATGGCTGCTTCTAGGCAAACCTCCTGGTTGTCTGGGCAATCCCACCTCCTTTATCACTGAGCGTTGATTTGGGGACCTTAGCTGGCGGTCTGGGCTGTTTCCCTTTCGACCATGGAGCTTATCCCCCACAGTCTGACTGCCTAGTTACACACAGGGTATTCAGAGTTCGTCTCGATTTGGTACCGCTCTCGCAGCCCGCACCGAAACGGTGGCTTTACCCCCCTGCTGGAGCACTAGACGCTACGCCTCAACGTATTTCGGGGAGAACCAGCTAGCTCCGGGTTCGATTGGCATTTCACCCCTAACCACAGCTCATCCGCTGATTTTTCAACATCAGTCGGTTCGGACCTCCACTTGGTATCACCCAAGCTTCATCCTGGCCATGGTTAGATCACCCGGGTTCGGGTCTATAAACACTGACGATCGCCCTATTCAGACTCGCTTTCGCTATGGCTCCACCATTTCCGGTTTAACCTGCCAGTGCCTATAAGTCGCCGGCTCATTCTTCAACAGGCACACGGTCACCCGATCAGTCGGGCTCCCATTGCTTGTAAGCTCACGGTTTCATGTTCTATTTCACTCCCCTCCCGGGGTTCTTTTCACCTTTCCCTCGCGGTACTGTTTCGCTATCGGTCACACAGGAGTACTTAGCCTTACGAGGTGGTCCTCGCGGATTCACACGGAATTTCACGTGCTCCGTGCTACTCGGGATACAGCTAGGCCAACTCACCTTTCGATTACGGGGCTTTCACCCTCTTTGGCGCGTCTTTCAAACGCTTCTTCTAGACTCGTTGGTCCACGTTGCTGTCCCACAACCCCGATGGTCGAAACCATCGGTTTAGGCTCTTCCCCGTTCGCTCGCCGCTACTTAGGGAGTCGTTTTTACTTTCCTTTCCTCCAGCTACTAAGATGTTTCAGTTCGCTGGGTTGGCTCGCGCCGCCCTATGGATTCAGGCGGCCGTTCTAGGGGTTGCCCCATTCGGAAATTCCCGGATCAAAGCGTGTTTCCAGCTCCCCGAGACTTATCGCAGGTAACCACGTCCTTCATCGCCTCTGTGTGCCAAGGTATCCACCGTGAGCCCTTTGTAGCTTGACCAAATTAAACTCCGCAGCGTTTGGGGTGTTGATTCCCATTCTCACACTTTGCTCTCACAAACCATGATCAAACTCCTCAACGCCTCGGCGGCGCAAGAAGACACTGGAAGCTCTCGGCTCTAAACTCAAGAATTGCTCTCTCCAATCAGGATCATCCATCGATCGACTCGCGTCTTCTTCTGGATCATCACTGGCTGGAAAGACATCCATGAGATGCTTTCTTTTCCAGACTTTCCTATGCAGTTTTCAAGGTTCGTCGCTGAACATCTCATTCCCATGGACTCACGCCCATCGGATGATAAAGTCCAGCATCTTTTCAACCCGGTTGGCACCTGGGAATGAAACGAGGCTGGAATCCTGTTCGCTCTACGGCTCGCGCCGTGCTTCGGTCTCCCACACAAAGAGTTTGATCTTCTCCTTGTGTTCCAAGGGTTCGTTGGATGGAGGTTAGCGGACTCGAACCGCTGACATCCTGCTTGCAAAGCAGGCGCTCTACCAACTGAGCTAAACCCCCAAACACGAATGGGCCATCCTGGACTTGAACCAGGGACCTCACCCTTATCAGGGGTGCGCTCTAACCACCTGAGCTAATGGCCCAGGAGTTCTCTTACCCGCTGTGGGGTGACCTAGACAAAGTTTAGGAACTGAAAAGATCAGCTAGACAGTTTTGATTGGCTTTCGTCAACCATCTTCTAGCCTCTCCCTTGAGGTACCGATCGACCTTCGAGATGACAGGATCGTGGCCTGAGACAAAATGTGCTGCTTTCATTCTCCCCATTCGCTTTCGCTCTTGAGGATCCTTTCTTCAGCGCTCAGACATCACAATCAGTTAGTCTCCCTGTTAGGAGGTGATCCAGCCGCACCTTCCGGTACGGCTACCTTGTTACGACTTCACCCCAGTCATCAGCCCCACCTTCGGCGTCCTCCTCCACAAGGGTTGGAGTAACGACTTCGGGCGTGGCCAACTTCCATGGTGTGACGGGCGGTGTGTACAAGGCCCGGGAACGTATTCACCGCAGTATGCTGACCTGCGATTACTAGCGATTCCTCCTTCACGTAGGCGAGTTGCAGCCTACGATCTGAACTGAGCCACGGTTTATGGGATTTGCTAACTCTCGCGAGCTTGCGGCCCTTTGTCCGTAGCATTGTAGTACGTGTGTAGCCCAGGATGTAAGGGGCATGATGACTTGACGTCATCCACACCTTCCTCCGGTTTATCACCGGCGGTCTCGCTAGAGTGCCCAACTGAATGCTGGCAACTAACGACGTGGGTTGCGCTCGTTGCGGGACTTAACCCAACATCTCACGACACGAGCTGACGACAGCCATGCACCACCTGTCACTGCGTTCCCGAAGGCACCCCCCCGTTTCCAGGGGGTTCGCAGGATGTCAAACCCTGGTAAGGTTCTTCGCGTTGCATCGAATTAAACCACATACTCCACCGCTTGTGCGGGCCCCCGTCAATTCCTTTGAGTTTCACACTTGCGTGCGTACTCCCCAGGCGGAACACTTAACGCGTTGGCTACGACACCGAGGGGGTCGATTCCCCCGACACCTAGTGTTCATCGTTTACGGCCAGGACTACAGGGGTATCTAATCCCTTTCGCTCCCCTGGCTTTCGTCCATGAGCGTCAGTTATGGCCCAGCAGAGCGCCTTCGCCACTGGTGTTCTTCCCGATATCTACGCATTTCACCGCTACACCGGGAATTCCCTCTGCCCCTACCACACTCAAGCCCTGTAGTTTCCATCGCTCAAATGGAGTTAAGCTCCACGCTTTAACGACAGACTTACAGGGCCGCCTGCGGACGCTTTACGCCCAATAATTCCGGATAACGCTTGCCACTCCCGTATTACCGCGGCTGCTGGCACGGAATTAGCCGTGGCTTATTCCTCAAGTACCGTCAGATCTTCTTCCTTGAGAAAAGAGGTTTACAGCCCAGAGGCCTTCATCCCTCACGCGGCGTTGCTCCGTCAGGCTTTCGCCCATTGCGGAAAATTCCCCACTGCTGCCTCCCGTAGGAGTCTGGGCCGTGTCTCAGTCCCAGTGTGGCTGATCATCCTCTCAGACCAGCTACTGATCGTCGCCTTGGTAGGCCTTTACCCCACCAACTAGCTAATCAGACGCGAGCTCATCCTCAGGCGAAATTCATTTCACCTCTCGGCATATGGGGTATTAGCGGCCGTTTCCAGCCGTTATCCCCCTCCTGAGGGCAGATTCTCACGCGTTACTCACCCGTCCGCCACTGACCCGAAGGTCCGTTCGACTTGCATGTGTTAAGCACGCCGCCAGCGTTCATCCTGAGCCAGGATCAAACTCTCCGTTGTAGTCAGACCCTCTTGGCTCGCTTCCTCCTGGTTCTTCCACCCTTTCAGGCGCTTCCTCAGGCTCTCGCTTGCCTCAGTCTGATTCGCGTCCTCCCACTTCATCGGGCTCTCGCCCTCCACAGTTGGCGCCCCTTCCGCTGACACAGAAGGTTTCGAGAGTGCTCCAGAATCCTTCCCATTCAGCTTTCGCTCCATGGGCTCTCTCCCTTCGACTTTCCAGATCTCAGATCCGGTTCGCGATTCCTCCCCAATCGACTCCTGGACTCCGCGGTCGTGAGAACCGCTCGCTCCGTCCATCGAGGCTTCCATCGCTTGTTGTTTTTGACGGGACCTCACACCTCCGCTGCTTGTCTCGGTTGACACACTCCCTACAGTTCGCCGGAACTATCCTGTTCCTACTAACCTCAGGCAGCCAACGCAGCAGAAGCGTCAGTTCCTAAACTTTTTTGGTTGTCCAGGTGCTGCCTCTCCCTCCCTCTCGGAAGGCTTTGGCTCGTCGCCTCTCAGCGACTTGATCAACCTACAACATCACCGGCTCGCGCCTGCTTCGTCGTAGGGCGCCCTGCTCGTTCGGCTCGCGCCGCTTCGCTCAGGACTTGGTGAACCTAGCAGCTCACCCTCCCCGCTCCCTTCACCTCACCCTTCGGCTCAGCTCCGTTCACGGCCACGCGGTTTCCCGCGCAGTCCAACAACATAACACCTCCTTACCCCTCCTCGCCACTCCCACTTGGAATTCGGGGGGCGGTTTGCCGCAGATCCGTTCCATCGGCCTGGCAGAGACCCTGCCCTCACTAGCTTTCCGAAGGCTCAGAGCGGCTGCGGATGGTGCGGTGATGGCCCAGCAGTTCAGCCAGGAGCTCCGAAGGCTCCGGCCCAACTCCCGTGAGGACGCGGTTGTGGCCCTGGCCCGCGACCATTTCGAACGGACACTGGTGAACGTTGGCGGAGCGCCGGTGGGATCCGTAGCGGCCCTGGTTCATCCCCACCTGGGCGAGAGCGCCAACTACGGCGAGGTGTTTCTGCGCGACAACGTGCCGGTGATGCTCTACCTGCTGCTCCAAGGACGCTTCACGATCGTGCGGCACTTCCTGGAGGTGTGCCTGGAGCTCCAAAGCACCAGCTACCAGACCCGGGGGGTCTTCCCCACCAGCTTCGTGGAGGAGAAAGGAATCCTGGTGGCGGACTACGGCCAGAGGTCGATCGGCCGAATCACCTCCGTGGACGCCAGCCTCTGGTGGCCGGTGCTCTGCTGGCTGTACGTGAAACGGAGCCGGGACCACAGCTTCGGCACCAGTCAGGGTGTGCAACGGGGTGTTCAGCTGCTCCTGGATCTGGTGTTGCACCCCAGCTTTGAGGGCACACCGGTGTTGTTTGTGCCCGACTGCGCCTTCATGATCGACCGGCCGATGGACGTGTGGGGAGCACCCCTGGAGATTGAGGTGCTCCTCTTCGGCTGTCTGCGCAGTTGCTGCCATCTGATGGAGCTGGCGCAGCGGCAGAACGAAAGCCGGCTACTGCAGCAACGCCTGGGGCTCACGCGCCAATGGCTGCATGACCTGCGCTCCTATCTGCTCAAGCACTACTGGGTGACGAGCAAAACCGTGCAGGTGCTGCGGCGAAGACCAACCGAACAGTACGGCGAACTTCAGCACCAGAACGAGTTCAACGTTCAGCCCCAGGTGATTCCGGCCTGGCTCCAGGACTGGCTGGAGAACAGGGGTGGCTACCTGATCGGCAATATGCGCACCGGCCGCCCGGACTTTCGCTTCTTCTCCCTCGGCAATGCTCTGGCCTGCCTATTCGGTTTACTCACGGCACCCCAGCAACGGGCGCTCTTCCGGCTGGTGCTGCACAACCGCCACCACCTCATGGCCCAGATGCCAATGCGCATCTGCCATCCGCCCCTGGACCAGGAGGAGTGGCGCAGCCGCACCGGCTCGGATCCGAAGAACTGGCCGGGCAGCTACCACAACGGCGGCCATTGGCCGAGCCTGCTCTGGTTTCTGGGGGCGGCGATCCTTCTTCACCAGCAGCGCCATCCCGGCGCCGATGTGCTGCTGATGGGACAGATGCACGCCCTGCTGGAGGAGTGCTACTGGAGTCAGCTCAACCAACTACCCAGGCAGCAATGGGCGGAATACTTTGATGGTCCCACCGGGACCTGGGTGGGCCAGCAGTCACGGACCTACCAGACCTGGACGATGGTGGGATTCCTGCTGCTGCACCATCTGCTGCGCCTCAAACCCGGCGATGCGACCCTGCTTGACCTGGAAGGGGGGCTGCTCTGAAGTGGACTGAACCCCGGGCCCAACCCAAAAAAAAGCCGCGTCGGAGACGCGGCTGGGATGCTTGGGCTCAAAAATTTCAGAACAGCCCCAGGGTGAGGGATTTGTCGATCGGCAGGGCAGCACCGATGCCCAGGTAAATGGTGACGGCGGTTCCGAACAGGAACACAGCCATGGCCACAGGACGACGGAAGGGGTTCTGGAACTTGTTGAAGCTCTCGATGAAGGGAACCAACATCAGGCCAAGGGGAACCATGGTCTGGAGAGCAATCCCCAGAAGCTTGTTGGGCACCACCCGCAGGATCTGGAAGACGGGATAGAGATACCACTCAGGAAGAATCTCCAGAGGGGTGGCGAAGGGATCAGCCTTGTCGCCGAGCATGGCTGGATCCATCACCGCCAGGCCGACGAGGCAGGCGAAGGTTCCGAGGATCACCACCGGGAACATGTAAAGGAGATCGTTCGGCCAGGCAGGCTCCCCGTAGTAGTTGTGACCCATGCCCTTGGCCAGCTTGGCGCGCAGGGCGGGATCGGCGAGGTCGGGCTTCTTGAGGTTGGACATCGGTGCCTCGGTGAAAGGAGGGTGACGCTTGGAATGGTTGGATTCTGGCTCGGATCGAGCTGATGGCACGATCCTGAGACGGGGCTTGAGAAAAAGCTTGGATCCTGAGGAACCAGCCTGGGATCAGAGGGGACCGGAGATGCCCTGCTTGCGGATCATCAGGAAGTGCATGAGCATGAAGACCGCGATCAGCCAGGGCAGCACAAAGGTGTGAAGGCTGTAAAAGCGGGTGAGCGTGGCTTGGCCAACGCTTTCACCACCGCGAAGGAGTTCGACCATCAGATCGCCCACCACGGGTACAGCTGCCGGCACTCCGCTCACAATCTTCACGGCCCAGTAGCCAACCTGATCCCAGGGGAGGGAATAGCCGGTGACGCCGAAGGACACGGTGATCACCGCCATCGTGACGCCAGTGACCCAGGTGAGCTCACGGGGGCGCTTGAAACCGCCGGTGAGATACACGCGGAACACGTGGAGAATCAGCATGAGCACCATCATCGAGGCGCTCCAGCGGTGGATCGAACGAATCAGCCAACCGAAGCTGACGTCGGTCATTAGGTACTGAACGGAGGCATAGGCCTCGGCCACAGTGGGCTTGTAGTAAAAGGTCATCGCGAAGCCCGTCGCGAACTGGATCAAAAAGCAGACCAGCGTGATGCCACCCAGGCAATAAAAGATGTTGACGTGGGGTGGAACGTACTTGGTGGAGATATCGTCAGCGATCGCCTGGATCTCCAGACGCTCGTTGAACCAGTCGTAGACGGGATTCTTTCCGTCCGAAGCGGTGGGAGACGCGTTCGCCATGCGGCCTGGGGGCTCGGGTTGCGAGAGTCTACCGACCGTGCCGCCCCCGACGTGAGCCTTCCGGCCCCCCGGCCCCGCCGCCCTCAACCGTTTGCAACAGGCCTGGCGGCCCTGGTGCTGGCAATCCTGCTGGCGCTCTCACCCCTGGCCGGCCTGATCATCGGCGGCCCGGCTTCCGCCGCGCTGGCGCTCAATGACGCCCAGGCCGAGGTGGTGGAGGCCTGGCGGCTGGTGAACCAGAGCTACGTGGATCCGGCCCGGCTGGAGGCGGTGCAGTGGCGCCGGCTGCGCCAGAAGACCCTCGAAAAGCCGATCGAGAGTTCCGAGCAGGCCTACGCCGCAATTGAGGCAATGCTGGCGCCGATCGGCGACCCCTACACCCGCCTGTTGCGTCCCTCCGACTACGGAGCCCTCCGCTCCAACACCCGCGGCACGGTGAGCGGGGTGGGCCTGCAGCTGGCCCTGCGCGGGGAGGGGCCCGGCGAACGTCAACAGATCGTGGTGATCGCTCCCCTCGATGGATCGCCGGCCGCCGAGGCGGGCATCGCCTCCGGCACCGAGGTGCTGACGATCGACGGACGATCGGCGATCGCCATGGGCCTGGAGGCCACGGCGGCCCGGCTGCGGGGGGAAGCCGGCAGCGAGGTGCTGCTCACTCTGCGTCAGCCCGGCGGGACCGCGGACCGGGAGGTGCGCCTGAAGCGGCGCCAGGTGGACCTGCAGCCGGTGCGGCACCGGCGCCTGCTCGAAAGCCACCGGCATCTGGGCTATCTGCGGATCACCCAGTTCAGCGAGGCGGTGCCCCAGCTGGTGCGCGAAGCCCTGCAGGAGCTGAAGGGCGGCGACGGCGGCCCGCCTGTGGAGGGGCTGATCCTTGATCTGCGCAACAACTCAGGGGGGCTGGTGAGCGCCGGCGTGGCGGTGGCCGATGCCCTGCTTGATGGCGGCGCCATCGTGGAGACGGAGGACCGCGGCGGCATCGCCAGCCTCCAGCAGGCCAATCCAGGCCTTCTCTTCAGCGGACCGATGCTGACCCTGGTGAACGGGGGCACGGCCAGCGCCAGCGAGATCCTGGCCGGGGCGCTTCAGGACGACGGACGTTCGCCCCTGGCCGGAACGCGCACCTTCGGCAAAGGGCTGATCCAGACCCTCCTCTCGCTGGGGGACGGCAGCGGGCTGGCCGTGACCGTGGCCCGCTATCTCACCCCCGCTGGCCACGACATCCAGAACCTGGGCATCGCCCCCGATCATCCGCTGAATCCACCCGAACCCCTCGACCCCGGCGGTGACGGCGACGGCTGGCTGAGCCAGGCCAGCCGGATGCTGGCGAGCCGCATCGACGCGGGCGATTCTGGCGGCAACGTCCCCGGATCCCCGACCACGGGACCGGCAGCCGCTTGAACCGATGGGACAGCGCACTTACCACGACCCCCTCCACGGCGCCATCCGGCTCGACCATGGGGACCGGGCCGAGGCCCTGGCAATCGACCTGATCGACACCCCGCCCTTCCAGCGGCTGCGCCGCATCCGCCAGCTGGGTCCGGCGTTCCTCACCTTCCACGGCGCTGAATCCAGCCGCTTCACCCACTCCCTGGGGGTGCTGCATCTGGCCCGGCAGGCCCTGGAGCAACTGGAACAGCGCGATCCAAGCCTGGGCGCTCACCGGGCCTGCCTGCTGGCCGCCGCCCTTCTGCACGACGTAGGACACGGCCCCCTGAGCCATTCCGGCGAGGAGATGTACGGCATGCGCCATGAGGCGTGGTCGGGCCGGTTGGTCCGGGAGCATCCGGCCCTGCGGGACCGGCTGGAAAGGGAGCAACCGGGGCTGGCTGCCGAGGTGGCCGATCTGCTGGAGCACGGCCGCCACCCCCGCTCGGCGATCACCGCCCTGGTGAGCAGCCAGCTCGACTGCGACCGGATGGACTACCTGCTTCGCGACAGCTACAGCACGGGCACCCGCTACGGACAGCTCGATCTGGAGCGGATCCAGGCCGCTCTCACCCTGGCACCCGACGGGAGCCTGGCCCTTCACCCCAAAGGTCTGCTGGCGGTGGAGCACTACCTGGTGGTGCGGCATCTGATGTACCGCACGGTGTACAACCACCGCCTCAATGTGGTGTGCAACTGGCTGCTGCAGCGGCTGATCAGCGTGGCCCGCAGGCTGGGCCCCCAGCGGGTCTGGGCCGACCACACGATGGCCCGCTGGCTCTGGGAACCTGAGGGCCTCGACCTGGAGAGCTTCCTGGCCAACGACGACCTCCGCACCGGCTATCACCTGCTGCGCTGGAGCGAGGACGGGGATCCGGAGCTGGCCGATCCCTGTCGCCGGCTGCTGGATCGCCAGTTGCTGCGCGCTGTGGACGTGGCGGAGCTGAAGCCGGCGGAGCGGCTTGAACTGCTGGCGGAGGCGCGGGGCCTGGCGGAGCGAGCCGGGCTGCTGGCGGAAGGATGCTGCGGGCTGCACCAGCGCCAGAGCCTGGGCTACCAGGCCTACAAGGGAGGCCTGCGGTTGTGGGATGGCCAGCGGCTCCAGGCCCTGGAACAGCGCTCGGCCCTGGTGCGCGGCCTCACCGAACGGATCGAGATGGCCTGGCTGATCCATCCTGCCGAGGTGGCCGATGACCTGCGCCAGCGGCTGGACCTGCGACTGACAGCGGCCAGAGTCCCTGGAGGGACCTAGCTTTCGCGGGTTTCGCCCCGTTTCGGAGCGCCGCCATGGCCGCCGACCTGTTCCCGGCGACGCAGGGATGCCCCACCCACCGCCTGCGCCTCCCCCCTCCCGAACATGCGGTGGGAGCACTCGACGAGATCCGCTACGGCCTGGCGGGCTGGCCCGACCTGCAGGGTGCGGTGACCCTGGAGAGCGGTGCCTGGCCCCTGCACACCGGGGAGCTGCGGGAGCTGATCGGGCTGCTGGAGCCCCGCGGTCTCCGACTGGTGGCCGTGGAGGGTGACTGCCCCACCACCCTGGTGGCTGCGGCGGCACTCGGCCTGCCCACCTCCTGGACCGCCTCAGCCCCCGCGGGAGCCCCTCCGGCATCTCCGGGGACAACGCCGGATCTGCTGGTGCACCGCGGCACCCTGCGCTCAGGCGAGCATCTTCAGGCGGAAGGATCCGTGCTGCTGCTGGGGGACCTCAATCCCGGGGCGCGGATCAGCGCCAGCGGCCATGTGCTGGTGTGGGGAAGGCTCAGGGGGGTGGCCCACGCCGGACGTCAGGGCGACACCAGCGCCAGGATCGTGGCGCTGCAGCTGCGGCCCCTGCAGTTGCGCATCGCCGGCGCGGTGGCTCGCGGCCCGGAAGAACGGCCGCCCGAAGGCCTGGCCGAGGAAGCCCGTCTGGAGCAGGGAGAGATCCGGATCGAGCCGGCCGATCCGCTCTGGCCACTCGGCGATCCGGGCAACGACTCCCGAGCGACGGCGTGAGCGACCAGGGGAGCCTGAGGGGTCCCACTCAGCGGTTGATCACCCCCAGCCCACCGAGTAGCCCTGCCACAGCCATGAACCACAGCGGGGAGATCCGGGTGCGCAACATCAGCACGCACACCAGCAAGGAAACAACCAGCCCGGGGGTGTTGGTGTCCGCCGTGTGGAGGATCTTGAAACCCACGGCAAACAGGATCCCCAGGGTGATCGGCCCGAGGCCCCGCTCAAAGGCGAGGCGCCAGGGGGAATCGCGCAGCCGGTTCCAGCGGAGACAGGCCACCACCATCAGCAGGGTGGAGGGCAGAAGGATGGCCAGCTCCGCTCCGTAGGCGCTGAGCAGGGCCCAGCCGGGCCCCTCCGGCCAGCCGGCCCCCAGGCCCAGCAGCCCCACCAGCATGGAACTGGGCCCGGGGGCCGCCTCGGCGAGGGCATAAAGATCGGCGAACTGCGTGGAGGTGAGCCAGCAGAACTGCTCGACGCTGATGTGGTGGTATTCGCTCAGGAGGGTGTTGCCGCCCCCCAGCGAGAACAGGGACAGGCCCAGAAAGGTGCCCATCACCTGCAGGAGATGGCCAAGGTCGTTGAGGCGCATCGGCTCGCAATGGGCCAGCTGGGAGGCCTGGGCCCCGGCGGCCGCCAGGCCAGCCCCGGAGGGACTCAGCCCGGGGAGTGCCGCCAGGGCATCCGGCATGCCGCCCCAGCCTGCCGCCAGGACGGCGAAGAAAGGGGGCAGGGGGATCAGAGAAAGGGAAACCACCGGGAGTCGCTTGGGAAGAAGGGCTGGCAGGCGGGCTGTTCGGGCTTGTGTTGGGGAGCTGGGGCTTAAGGGGGGGGCGACGCTCAGGGCTGGGGCGGCCTGGAAGCCCCGCCGCGGGGCCAGTACCAGGCCATAGCGAGGGGGCCGGCCACGAGCACCAGAGGCACCAGGCGCACCTGAAACCCCTCCATCGCCACGAAGGTGCCGGCGGCCAGCAGGAGCGCGATCGGATCCGCGCGGTACTGGCCGAGGATCTTGAATCCCATCGACAGGGCCATCCCGGCAGCGGCGGCGACCACACCCGCCAGCACCCGGTCGATCGCCGGCAGGGTGTGGAAGGAGAAGTACACCAACCCCAGAAGCATCAGCAGGGTGAAGGGCAGCACGAGCATCCCCGCCAGGGCCACCAGGGCGCCCCTGAGGCCATGGAAGAAGGCCCCTACATACACGGCCATGTTGATCTGGTTCGGTCCCGGGAAGAGGCGGGCCACCGTGAGGCCGGTGAGGAACTCCTCGTTGCTCAGCCAACGGCGCTCCTCCACCACGATCCGCTGGCTCCAGGCCGAGAGGCCTCCCCCGAAGGCCGAGAGGGCCACCTGCAGCATCCCCACGAACAGCTCCCGCAGGGAAGGGGCCGCAGGGGCCGGGCGGATGGCCCCCGGCTGGGGAGACGGGGCGATGGGTCGGTCAGTCATGCACGAAATGGGGATCGGGCGGCAATTCGCCCTCCTCGTGCAGGCTGGGATCCAGGGGATCGGGGGCCTCGTAGCGGCTGGCCTCCTTCCAATCGGCCACGAAGGTGCGACGCAGGCGCTCGACCACCTCGGGCGCATCGCTCTCGATGCCCAATTCGCGGCGCAGGTCGAAGGCGCTGCGGTCGATGTTCATCGAACCGGTCTGGGCACGGCAGCCATCCACCAAGATGAGTTTGGCGTGCAGTTTCACGTGCTTCTGCCGGCGCACCTTCACCCCGAAGCGCTGCATGATCCGCAGGGAGGCGAAGGTGTCGTAGATATCCCAATCACTGATGCCGTGTTTGCCGCCGCAAAGCAGGCGCACCTTCACCCCCCGCTCCCGGGCACTGATGATGCGGTCGAGGATCACCGCATCCACGAACTTGGGGTGCTGAATCCAGAGGCTGCGACTGGCTGAATCGATGATTCCGGCCATCTGCCCCCGGCTGTGGGAGCTGCTCCAGACCAGGCCCACGTTGAGATCGGGCTCGAAGAACAGCCGGTTCCAATCGGCCTCAAAGCCGGCGATCACCTGCTCCACCACGGCCCGGTTGGCAGAAACGATGCCGTAATCACGGGTCTGGGTGAAGTATTTATCGGCGAGGTTGAAGGTGGAGATCAGGGCGGCCTCCCGATCGATCACCATCGATTTCTCATGGGTCACCGGAAAGGCTTCGTGGGTCCAGGCCACGGCGATGCCGGCGCTCTCCAGACGCGTGAAGCTTTCATCATTCCAGCGATCACCGCCGGAGGTGTGGGGGTTCAGCATCACCCGAACCCGCACCCCCCGGCCATGGGCCCGCAGCAGGGCCTCCATCACCTGCTCGGATTGGAGCTTGAACTGCTTGAGCAGCAGCTGCTCGCTGGCGGCGTCGATCAGGCCGACCACCGCGGCGGCCCCGTCCTCGGGCATCACCAACAGCCTTTGGTGGGAATGGAAGGAAGCGACCATCAAGGGGAACTGGAGTGGACTCTTTTTAGGCCAGCCCACCCCCGCCAGCCACCGGCCTGCGCCGGGCGGCCTCCCCGGGCCCGGGTCCGGAAAGTGGCGGCAGGACCGACCGGGCGCCGACGGGTTTCGCCGGCTGCAGGTGGATGCACAACCTTGCCGATGCCCCACCTCGGCGAAAGGCCCTCAACAAGGTGTAAGCCGGCGCTTGCAGACTGATGCCGAAGCCGCCAGCGACGACGGTGTCGAAATCGCGACGCCCCCGGCCGATGGCCCTAACCTGCATCGACCACGCGCGCCGCCGTGACCCCAGCCTCCGCCCGCATCATCCTGATCTGC
>Ga0209189_1001816_pt1 | contig 15520 bp, 11 predicted proteins | sample C_130820_EF_Meta_FD_187308 | JGI IMG/M metagenome (GOLD analysis project Ga0209189, IMG submission 187308) | Freshwater microbial communities from Lake Croche, Canada to study carbon cycling - C_130820_EF_MetaG (SPAdes) (version 3) | ecosystem: Environmental > Aquatic > Freshwater > Lake... | reverse complement strand
ATTTTTATATTCAATTTTAATTTAATACTAACAAAATTAAAATATAAAGTTAAATATATATAATGAATTTTGTAGAGTCTTTTAATAATTATTTTCAAAATTTAAAAAACAACAATAATTCGATGATAATTATAATAATGATTATTTCATTTTTAACTGTTTATTTAAATGAAGGTATAAGTAAACCTATCTTTGAAATTTTCAATAATCCATTATTTAAATTTATAATATTTTGTTTAATATCATTTATTGCAACCAATAATCCTGCATTAGGTGTTATTTTAGCAATTTTCGTATTAACAATATTACAAATAATAACTTATAATAATTTAAAGTCATATGAAGGTTTTAGACAAAATACTATAAAATCAAATTATGAAGATTATTTAAATAAACCACTATTATCATTAAATAAATTAGATCCTACATTAAATAATTTAAATTTAAAAGTAGAAAGTTTAGATGATTATTACAAAAATATGATTAAAAAAGGAAGAATTTTAGTAGATGATAGTAACGAAATTAATAAAGATTTAGAAAAAATACCAGATATTAGAGAACAACAAATTGCAAATAATACTAAAAGAGATGGATTAAATTTAATACAAAGTGGATTAAATAGATTACAAAATGCAGATGATGGAAAATATAATAATAGCAATAATAATAATAATAAATTTGTAAAATACGATAAAATAGTTGAAAATTACATAAATAATCCTCAAATAATGAGTGCATTTAATGAATTAAAATATTCATTTAATAAATTACAATCATCAGTTCTTAGTAAAACAGAATTTGACAAACAATTAAATTCTGTTTATAATAGTGAAATACAACTTTTAGAATTAATATATAATGATAAAAAAAATAATTTGACTTCTGAAAAAAAAACAGAAATTAATAATATTTTAACAAATATTAATAAAACAAAAACTGATAAAAATATAATAGATAAAAATCCAATATTATTAAATTATATTAAAAATTTTGTTGAACATTTATCTTAATTTATTTTTTTTATATTATATATTAATATAATATAATATAATGATTGATTCTTATAATAAATTTGATTTAATTATAATAGTTATTTTATCTTTATTGGTTTCATTTATAATTGGATTTAATATAATTCAATTAGTTGATAGTAAATTAAATGCAGTCACTATAAATATACCACCAAATAATCTACAACCTATATATTTTAATATAGATAAAAATAATAAAATACAACAAATTTCATCAACTGACTTGAATAATGTTTTATCTGAACATAATCTTGATAATGACTTAATTGAAGATTTTGGTAATTTAAATGCATATCCTTCTGCTCAAACTAATTCTAATATTATTGCAAGTGTTACTAGTGATAATGAAGGAGTAGAGGAATTAATTAATTTTGAAAATACTAAATATGAAAATATTCAAGATCCTAATAATAATACAGTAAATAATTTACCATTACTAATTGTACCAGATCCTCATACACCTAATCAAGCTGTAGATAGTGATTCTCCTTCTTATTATACTCAAAGAGTTAAATTAGTACAAAATTCTGATAGTCCATTATTAAAATTAAATAATAAAAATTTAGATGATATTAAAAATACTATTTCTAAATGTAAATTAATCAATAATAATATTCCTCCTAAAATTAATGGTACTTTTGATGGTTATAATAATTTTGTTGACTTGCGTAATGATTCTTATGCTAATATAACTTCTATCGGTAAAAGTATGTTGACACCTTTTAATTCTTATCCAGTTCCATCTTAATAATAAATTCTTAATAAATTTAATATTAAATTTATTTAGTTCTTAAAATTTATTTACTTAAATATGCTTTTGTTTTTTTAAGAGCATCCATATAAGTTATATCACCTCCAGGAGCATATGCTTTTCCAATTGCTTTGGCAATATATTCTTTTAATTTACCCATGGCTTGAGGATATTTTAAATCATCCTTTTTACATATCATCTTAATAACTTCAGTTTGTAATGCAGCATGTTCGGGTGCTGGTCTTTTTTGTTTAGATCCTTTTTTAGATGATTTTTTAGATGATATTTTAGATGATTTTTTAGATTTCTTTTTAGCACCTCCAAAGATAACTAATCCTTCATTCATATTTAAATCAATTATTGATCTAGATGATTTAGATCCTTTTTTAGATCCTTTTTTAGATCCTTTTTTAGATCCTTTTTTAGAAGATTTTTTAGATTTTCTTTTGCCACCCATTTGTTCATCGTGATCCATTGTTCTAGACATTTTAGATCCTTTTTTAGATCCTTTTTTAGATCCTTTTTTAGATCCTTTTTTAGATCCTTTTTTAGATGATTTTTTAGATTTTCTTTTACCACCCATTTGTTCATCACCTAACATCATTCTAGACATTTTAGATCCTTTTTTAGATCCTTTTTTTGAAGCTTTTTTAGAAGATTTTTTAGATGATTTTTTAGATTTTCTTTTGCCACCCATTTGTTCATCGCCTAACATCATTCTAGACATTTTAGATGATTTTTTAGATGATTTTTTAGAAGCTTTCTTAGATGATTTTTTAGAGGTTTTTTTAGATTTTTTAGATTTTTTAGCACCACCATTTTGTGTAACGTTATTTAACTGATTAATAAAATTGTCAGTAGATTGAGAATCAAGATTTGTCATTATTTATATATTTATATATTATAAAAAAAAATATAATATATTAAAAATTGATTTTAATAAACTTATATTAAATTTATATTTATATTATTTAAATTATGGGAGTACCTGGATTTTTTAGTTGGTTAATTAAAAATAAAAATAAATTAGGTTCAAAATATATAATTAAAGAAACAATTGATAATGTTAAATATTTAATGTTAGATACTAATTGTTTACTTCATCCATGTGTTAATAATATAATAGAAAAATACAAGTTAAATGAATTATTAATAGATGAAAATATTTTATTAAGAGACCAGTTAGAAGAATATATTTGGAATAAAATTGAATGTTATATAGTTGATATAATAAATAAAGTTAATCCAGAAAATTTATTAATTGCAATAGATGGTGTAGCACCAATGGGTAAAATATTACAACAAAGACAAAGAAGATATAAATATTTATATGATAAACATATAAAATTACATAGTATAAAAGACAGTGATATAAAATGTATAAAATTAGAAAATGGTATAGAATTGCCAGAAATACCTATAAGTTCAATTGAACTGACGCCTGGTACAGATTATATGGAAAGAATTCATAAAAAAATGCAAGAATTTGTTAAAAAATTATTATTAACAAAAAAAATTAATATTATTTATTCATCATATCATGAAGAAGGAGAAGGAGAACATAAAATATTACAGTTTATTAAAAAAAATATAGATAATAAATTATCAGAAACTATAGTTATTTATGGTTTAGATGCAGATTTATTATTTTTATCATTAGGTGTAGGAAGAAATCACAATTTATACATAATGCGAGAAAAACAAATATTTAATAATAAAGAAGTTAATTTAGATGATGAGATAGAATATAATTATGTAGAAATAAAGCAATTGCATAATTTAATAAAAAATTTAGGAATAAGTACAAATGATTTTATAGTATTATGTTATTTAATTGGGAATGATTTTATGCCGGGATTACTAACAACTGATGTTAAAAAGGGAGGATTAGATAAAATTTTTACAGCATATGATAATTTATTGACAAAATTAAAAATAAACAGGACTGATGAGAATAAAAATATTAAATCAAATTTATTATTAAAAGAGGATAATGAATATATAATAAATGATTTAATATTAATTGAATTATTTAAAGAAATTTTATGGACAGAAAAATATATTTGGAAAAATATTAATAGAGAAAATTATAATAAAAATCAAAATAATAACAATAATAATTTTGAAGAAATAAAAATTCAAGAATCTAATAAAGAGATTGAAAAAATAAATAATATGAATAAATTTAAATTAGGGATGTCAAATAATACTAATTTTCTTGAGAAAATAGAATTTAATTCAGATATTGAATATTATAGTTATTATTTAGGTATTGAATGTTTAGATTATAATATTGATAAATTAATTATAATTAAAATGGTAAAAGATTATATTACAACAATTACTTGGTGTATTAATTATTATCTAAAAGATTGTAAATCATGGTCATGGGGATATAATTTTATGGTAGCACCATTGATAAAAGATATTATAAAATATTATCCTAAAAAAATAGAAATAATAAAAAAAAAAAGAGAATTAAATCCAGTTGAACAATTGATTTTAGCAATACCACCACATACATATAAATATGTTCTTGAAAAATCAATTATAGATAAACTTAAAAAAGAAAAAAATACTGGATTTATGTTTCCTGATAGTTTTGATATAGATATTAATAAAGAATTAATATATTGGAAATGTCAAGTTAGAATACCTATGGTAGAATATGACCAATATATAAATGTAATTAAAAAAATTAATATTAATAATAATAAAAATTTATAATTTAAAATTAATAATTAAAAATTAAAAATTAATAAGAATAAATCAAAATATAATTTTATTATATTATAATAAATAATATATGAATATTAAAAATAATAATAATAAAAATAATAATAATAATAATAATTCAAGTATTTTATCTAGAATATTAAATATTAAAAAAATGGTATCTGATGCAAATTTAGAAACTATAAATCCTTTAAAAAATATGGATAATAATGCAGATACTGAATTTTACGAAGGCTATAAAAATTATAATGATCACAAAAGTTTAGATTCTAGAACAGTTTTAGGTAAAAAGACTCTAAATTTTTATAATATTATAAACAGATTAAATAGTAAATTAATTTATATTAAGAGTGGTGCATATGGAAATACATTTAAAGGAATTATTACTGACGATCAAGATAACGAAGTTATGAGTTTTGCTGTTAAAGTTGTAGCATATCCTAAAAAAGATGGATATGGCTCTTTATTTAACATAACCAGACCAGAAAATGCGGAAATATGTATGTTAAAGTTATTATCATATTTTGTTATAAAATGTCAAACACCTCATTTAATTTTACCTATTTCTACATTTAATACATCTATAAAGCCATTTTTAACATTACAAGATGATGAAGTAATACCAAAAGATAATGAAAAATATGCAGATTTTATAAAAAATTACAATAATGATTTATATTATGAAACAGTTTCTGTAGTTATTTCAGAATGGGCTAATAGAGGAGATTTAAGTATGTTTTTAAAAAAACATTATAAAAAATTAGAATTAATTCATTGGCAGTGTATATTTTTTCAAATTATATCAACATTAGCAGTAATACAATCGAAATATCCATCATTCAGACACAATGACTTGAAGGCAAATAATATTTTAATTTCAAAAACTGATACATGTAATAAAAAATTATTATACAAAGTAAATAAAAAAGAGTATATTTTACCAGCTATTGGTTATTGTATATATTTGTGGGATTTTGATTTTGCATGTATACCCAATGTTGTTGAAAATAGCAAAGTATACCAAGAATGGACTAAAAAAATAAATATAACATCTGCTAAAAATCGATATTATGATATACATTATTTTTTCTGTACATTAGTATTCAAAGGATTTTTGCCGGAGTTGATGACTGAAAAATGTGTACCCAATGAGGTAAAAGATTTTATAAATTACATAATACCAGATGACTATAGACCAGGTCATCCATCAGGTAAGGTAAATAAACGTTGTAGATTATTAGTTGACAATGAATTATACAAACCAGTTGATTTACTAGATCACAATTTTTTTAGACAATTTAGTGTATAGTGTAATTAAATATATTATTAAAAAATTGTAGTATTAAAAATTTATGTAATATATTATTATAATGAGTATAGATTATAATAATATAAAAGATTTATTATCAATAGTTTACGAGATAGCATATAATCCGAATAAAGATACATTTAATAAATATGTTTATAAACCATTAGAATCATCTAAAATAACTATTAAAGATTTAATTAAAGATAATTTTGATTATAAAATTATTTTAAATAGTTCATTTAATTCAAAAGATAATTTTAAAGTTATTGACTTAACTTCTGATAAAATAATTATTAAAAAATATTTTAAAGAATTTCCTATAACAATTGTAATTCAAAAATATAATAAAAATAATTCATTTTCATTACAAATTACTGATATTTTATATGAATTATTTATAAATCAACTTATATCTGAATTAGTTATTATTGATAAAATACCATTTTATTTATTAAATATTTGCAATTTTAATATTAATTTACAAGTTTTAAATACTTATCCTGATTTTTATAATTTAATATCTAAAAAATTTACTCTGATTGATAATAATAATGATGATAATACTAAATTATGTTTTAGTATTTATGAACATTATTCTTCTTATCAAACATTAAAAAGCTTATTAGATGAAGATCTTGATAATAATGATTTATATAATTTATTTTTTCAGATGTTATTTTCACATGCGTATATTAATTATAAATTTGGAAATTTTGTACATAATTATTTTTGTATAGAATCATTTTTAGTGAATAAATTAAATAAACCGATAAATAAATTATTATTAAAACTAGGTAAAGAAAATTTTAATATAAGTAATGTTAAGTTCATATGTAAATTATTTAATTATAGAAAATCAAAATTAAATATAAATGAATATAATAATCCAACATATGATGTATATTTTTTATTAAAATCAATATACGATTATACAAAAAATAAAATTATTTTTGAAAAAATAAAAATAATTATAAACAATATTTTTCCTATAGATTTAATTAAATTAAATTTAATGGATGAAAATAAATTTCAAACATTATATTCTATAAATTTAATTCCTATTGAAGTTTTATTAAAAAATAATTTCTTTTCTACTTTTATAAATATGAAATCTACAAATATTTCTGATACTTCATCTGATACTAATGTTATAGTTGGATATCGTAAATTAACTAATAATCAAAGCGGTGGTGCTTTAAAAAAAATATCTAAAAAATCTTCCAAAAAATCTTCTAAAAAAGTTTCCAAAAAACCTTCTAAAAAAGTTTCTAAAAAAGATTCTAAAAAATCTAAAAAATCTAGAAAATTATCAAGATCAAATGATACTGAAGATGAATCTGAAACTATTGATTTAGATGATGAAGAAGATGAATCTGAATCAGATAAATCTGAATCAGATGAATCAAATGATTCAGAAGATAATAAAAAAAATAAAAAAAATAAAAAAAGTAAAGAAATAACTGATCTAGAATCAGATGAAACTGAAAATTTAGAATTAACATCTGATCAAGAAAGTCAAAATGAAGATTTATTAACTGATGGCGATGACGATAATTTTAATCCAATTGATCTAGAAGAAGAAGGTACATCTAATAAATATAAAAAAATGATGAAAAAATTATTATCAGAAAATAAAAAATTAAAAAATAAAATGCATCGTAAATCTTCTAGTAAAAAAAATAAGCATAGTAAAAAAAATAAAAAAGATTCTTCTACTGAAATTTCATTCTCAGATAGTAATGATGATAATGGTATTAATAGCTTACAAAATAATAGTATGCAAAATATGATGCAACCACCAATGCATAATATGATGCAGCCACCGATGCAAAATATGATGCAACAACCAATGCAAAATATGATGCAACCACCAATGCAAAATATGATTCAACCTGGTTTATCTAATCTAGGTAGTTCTAGCCCATTTGTAAGTTTAGAAGGTAATTTAAACAATGTTATGAAATTAAAGAGTGGTAAAAATACTAATTTTTCATCTATTTTACAAAACATAAGTGATAAAGACTTAATACCAATTATACCTGAAATGCAAGGATTATTTACTGCAGAAAATATTTCTAGAGAAAACCCTCAAGAATTTTCATCAGAAATAAATATGGGACGCGAACCTAAAATTATGGACCCTGGATTAATTAATAATTCAACTATTCCTTCTTTTATTAGTGGAAGTAATAATAAACCAATGCCTGCAAATATAACTAATGCCGCTTTTTCATCATTAAATGGAATGCGTGGAGGTAGTTCAACAACTTTAGAACCTTCTAAATTAGAAAAAAAAAAATCTGTAAAAAAACATTTTTTTTTGACAAAAAACTAGATAATAATCTTGATAATGAATTAATACAAAAAGGTGGTTCTGGTAAAGTGATTCCACTATATATGGAAACTAAAAATTCACCATATACACCTAAAAAATATGAACATAAAAAAAGAGAAATACAACAACCAAGTATTCCAGCTGGTCCTTCAGAATATCCTGAAGGTATTCCACAAGTTACTCCTAATATACCCACATATGAATATGCATCACAAACACAAAATCAAAAAAAATTAGTTGATTTACAAATATATGAACAAAAAAAGCCTAATTTTTTAGCTGATAAACAAGCAAATATTGCATTAGAACCGTTAGCATTATCAAGTCCATTTATGCCTCCACAATTTCAATCTTATTTGAATAATATGATGAAAAACTTTTATACACCATTTATTTATAAAGATTATAATATAAATATAGGTGGTCCAAATGCTGATAGAATGAATGCAACTGTATTATATGAAGATATTTTACCACCAACTGATGTTTATACTTCTTATAAATCTTTAAGAGAAAGAAATAACTTGCTAGATTATATTAGAAGTACTTTTATAATTCATGATGAAGGAGAATTTAAAAATTTTAAAGGTGATGGACCTAACAGTCTTAATTCTAGATTAAAATTAGTTGAATTAACACCAAATAATACAAATGATTTTACAAATAATCCATTTACTGCTTCTCCTCATAATTTTTTATTATATCATTCTTGTTATCCAATAGTTTTTGATAAAAAAGATTATTCATCACATTGTAGTAAATCATCAACTGGATTAAATTTAAGAGTTTATAATATTTATACTGGAGAAATAATTAATTTACGTAAAGATCATATTTTCTTAATAAAAGTGTTTGGAAGTAATAATTTTCAAGAAGGAAAATATTACAGGACTGTTGATGATTTAGTTAAAGCTAGACAAGACATTAAATACAAATACAATAGTATTAGAGATATAAGATATTATGAGTTTATTAGGAATGAAATTTGTAAGAAAAAAATTAGTCCTAATTTTGTACAATCATATTGTTATTTTTTAGATGAAGATACAAAATTATCATTTAATAAAAATAATAATAATAAAATTACTGTTAATAAAACAAAAAAATTTAATTATAATTTTACTAACGAAAATGATAAATGGTACGAAGAAAAAATGGAACAATTATTATTAATATTTACAGAATCTCCTGAACTTAGTATTAAATATTGGTGTTCCAACGAATTTGTAAAAGATAGAAGTGTTCATAGACAAACTAGAATAGGATATAAGTCTCATAATGTATGGAATTCTATTATAGCTCAAATATTATTATCATTTTATGTTATGTTAGATAAAAAATTTATTATAACTGAAATGACTTTACAGGATAATTTCTATATAAAAGATGTTAATTTATATAATCAAACAAATCAATATTGGATTTATATAGTAAATGGTATAAAATATTATATACCTAATAATGGTTATTTATTAATGATTGATCATAATTATCATGATCTCTCTAATGAAAACCAATATAAAATTTTATCATCTAATTTAAAAGATAATGATAATGATATTAATAAAAAAATTTATGAAAATTTTAAAAAATGTGTAGATATACAAGAATTAGTTAATAATAAAAATAATCAAGTAATAATACCAGATACTGTACAAGAATTATTTAATAATATTAAAGATGAAATAGGAAAAATAAAAGAAACAGAATTTTCAAAACAAAAATATGAAAAAAATATATTATACAAATTTTTAGGTAATTTTATTCATAATCGTATTGGAACAGTTATAAGAGATTTAGAGAAAATTAATATAAACAAAGAAAGTATATTACCATTTGCAAAAGGTGAAATAGCTATATATGAAGAAAAATTTGACACATATAAAATTGTAATGTATATTGATATACAAAATGATAGTACTTGTAAATGTATATCTAAAAAAGATAATATTATAGAAGAAATATTAATAGATAAAGGAATTTTATATCATTATTCTGGTTCAGACGAAATACCTCCAGATAATTTTACAATAGATAATTTAATAGAAACATATATAATTTAAATTCTAATATATTAATATAATATTATGTTAATATATATATAATAATGAATTACAGTTTTATAGATAAATATTCTACAAAAGATTTTGTTATACCAAATGATAATAATTTATATAATGAATATAATACATCTAAACCAAAACCAAAATTTGATAATTATTATATGCCAAGTTATGAACAAAATACTAATAATTGGGCAACAGAAAATAGTATACAAAAAACTATGTTAAAAAGTATTCATACTCCAACACCACTAGGTGAAATATTTTTTAGTAAAGATAATATAATTAGAATTCAACAAAAGATAAAATACGAGGTATTTATAAGAACGAATGGTAAATATAAACTAGAAGTAGATCAAAACGAGACAGATTTGCTAGTAGTAATGAGAGATGCATATATATCGGATGCGAATAATAATCCATATAAAATGGTTCATCAAGTGAAGGTATTAAATCACAGGGTGGTTGAAAAAATAGTACCAGATATGATATCAATGATAAAACAAGATGATGAGTATATTAAACAATTAGATAGACCGATAGATCCAATACCATTGCCGGTCAATGTATCAAAAGCAGGTAGATTAAGTTTACCATCAGTAACAACTGTATTTTTTCCAAGATCTTAGTTAATATATTAATTTAATATATTAATTCAATTAAATTATTAAATATATTTAATATATTTAATAATTTATATAATGTCAAATTCATCATCAGAAGAAGATTGTGTAAAAGATTTTATGTTTGAACATTCAATATTAGATAGAATTTTGTTAATATTTGAAAAATATATAAATAACGATTCGCCTTTATTTGGATATAAATATTTAAAAGTTTTGGTATTAATAATAAAAATATTAATTGAAAATCATCATGAAAAGATGGAAGAATTATATGTATTTCCAACAATTACATCTAATGATAATAAAAAACTAGTAAAATTATTAATTAGAGAACATAAATTAAGTAGAAAATTAACTAATAAAATACTGAAATATTCTAGTAATGAAAATATATTTAATGAAAATATTATTTTAATTAAAAATTTACTAAAAAAATTTATTGATATGTATAGATATCATGAATCACATGAAAATATAGAGATTTATCCTGAATTTCAAAAAAATATTACAAAAATACAATATAAAAAAATTAATAATTTAGTTGAAAATAATGAAAAATTAATTCTTGCAAAAATTAAAACTAAAAATATTATTCAAATAATAATTAAAATTGAAAAAATTTTATTATAAAAAAAAATTTTAATAATATTATATCTCCTATATCGTTCGTGATCATACTTATGCCCCCTACCCCTTACTCTTTAGATCCTTCTCCTTCTTTTTCCTCCGCACCACCTTTCGGTGCTATAGCTCCTTCTTTATCAGGTTTTCTATCACAATCTTTATTATTTTTAGCATTGTGGTAAATAAAGATTGTACCATGTGTTCCTGCTGTTGTTAATGCGTCATTTTCTTGCATCCATGTAGTTGCCTGTACCTCTTTATCAATTTTATCTAATTGAAGTGGTTCGTAATGTAATGCTGTTCCTACAATTGTCGTATCTTTTATAACACCACCTTTATTTCCTAATACAGTTGCAGTACAACATATTATTTCTAAACTATCAGGCTCTCTAGGATTTTTAGTTTGAACACTAACAAAAGATTTTAGTTTAAAATCATCATTGCCACCGACTTTAATTGATTTTTCGATAGTTAATGATCTTTTATTTAATTTTTCAAATTGAGAAATTGTATTAGGTAATTGGACCATATTATATGGTTGAGTTAATCTAGTATGTGATAAATCAAAGAATCTTCTGTGAACATAGAAGATTAATATTTCACGTGAGTGTAATATTTCTTGTTGTTTTTGAACAATTTGTCTATGATGAATATATAATTGTTGTTGAGTTTTAAGTGCTTGGCTAATAGTGGTTGGAGCATCTTCTTTAGGATCATAAAGAACGGAATGAGAAGAATTACTAGGTAATCTAATAGTAATCATAGGAAGAGTAGTAATATGACCAGATGCTAATGCTGGAATATTGGAATAAACAGATGAAATGCTATATACAGGTCTTGTTAAGACAATAGTAGGTCTTAATGAGAAAGCAGCTAATAATTTTCTTAATATAGTACCTTCATCTTTAACATATGCAAGATCTGCAGCATCAAAAACACTTGCTCTGCAATTATCAATAGCAAGAATAAATGAGCTTAAATCGTTCATATAGAATTTTCCTTGTCTTAAACTTAATACAGCTTCCATAAGTTTGCATTGAACAACACATCTTTTTAATAAATCATCAAAAGGCTTGCTTTTGGTAACACATGCAGTTTCAGCAGGATCAGTAGCAATATCCCAATATAATTCATATTCAGGTTGAGTTTGTATTTCAATACCATTGTATTTTTGATATATAATTTTAGCAATATTTGCTATTAACATATGTTGATCAATAATATCAATTTTAGGTAAGAAAAGAGCTGCTACGACTGGATGAACAAATGAGAAAATATTAATTTTATTTCTTTCAATAGGTTGTACGCTAACGTTATGATCTATATCTTCATAGATAAGTGATTGGAGAATAACTTGATTATGTATATCTCCATATAATTCATTGTGTTGAAGAATATGTTGTAAAGATTCTGTTTGATCTTTATCAATATTTAATGAACCGGTGAGATTATTTGAAGCAGGAACAAAACCTAATGCTTTAGTCATTTCATTGGCCATTGAGTAAGCATCATCAGGATTGTAATGTTCTTTATTTTTATTCATGAAAATTTCATTAATAATAGCTTGAGCTTCGGAATCATCAAAATCATATTTGCTTTTATATTCATCAATTTTACGGATGTATTCTTTTATAGAAAGATTGGGATATTTAGCTAAAAGTCTTTCTTTAATCTTTTGAGATAATTTTTTAACTCTTAACATTTTCTTGTTATATTTATCAATAATAGCACCAATAATATTTCTATCTTTGCCATATTTATCTCTTAATTCATCTAATAATGTATTGCTAGATTTGTGTTTACCAGCATTTTTACGAATTAAATTTCTAACTTCTTTATCGATATCTTCATTAGAAGATTTGTGAAATGATGTATCCGGATTAGACATACTGTATATATATTAAATTATATATTTTTTTTTATAAAAAATGAATTATATATTTTTCTATAATTTTTATATTAAAAATTATAAATTTAAAAAATAATATTATTACTTTATTATTTTTTATTTTTTAGTTTGTTTATCTTGGTTATATTATTAATATAATTACTTGATTCACACTTGTTATTATTTAACTTATTAATAATTTCGCCCATATAGATAAATTCATCTATAGATTTATTCCTTATAACTTCATTTGAATTTTTATTTATAGTTTCGTTTGTTTTATTAATATTTTTTTTATTCATCTTTTTAACAGATGTTCTATTTAAATCAGCTGCAAAAACTAATGATGTATTCTTTTTTTTATTAGAATCATTATTAATAGTGAATTTATTAATATAATATGATGGTATGGCACAACTAATATATCCATGTAATTCTAATAAATCCCAATTTTGTTCACCATAAATATAATTTTCCAAGATATCACCACTTGATAAATTATTAAGAACCTTAGAATATTGTTCACTAGTAATAAATTTATGATAATTCTCATGTATCATAAGTGGAATTAAAACTTTTTCTGTTTCATATAATTCAATACATGTATCGATATTTATATAATCAGTTAATAATTTATTAGTAGCTTTATAAAGATCAAAATCTAAATCTTTATTCTTCATAATACTAATAAAATTATCAAATAATATTTGCGTAATTTTTTGATTTTTATAATTTATTTTTAATTCATCTAATTGTATTAAAATTTTCCTCATGTCAAATTGACAATATTCTATGAATTTATTTATTAAATCATATTCTAAATTTATTTTCTCTATTTTACATATATTATATACCCACCTATTTATCTCACTCAAATATGGCGAATAAATTTTAACTTCATTTGAATATTTTTTGGTTTCATTTAATTGTTTATTATGTTGATTATTTGTTATTATTATTATAGGCATCCATCTATTGTAATTGTTATCTTTTATAATATTAAAAACGCTTAATTTATCATTTAACGTTATAACTGATTCTAATTCATCTATTAATAATATTAATTTTCTACTATTTCCATCTAAATAATTTTTATATGTTAATTTACCTATCAAATCTACATCTAACTTGATTTTTGGATCTAACATATTCAAATTAATTATATCATAATTCATCTCCTTTAATATTATATTAACTATCGATGATTTACCACATCCATGAGATCCAGTTATTAATAAATTACCCTTTCTTTTACTAAATTCTATTTCTTCCTCAGATATATTTACTAACTTTTTTTTACGACCTTTCGAAGATTTTTTTAATAAACCATTCTTTTTTAAAAATTCATTTACAGTTTCATAACTTTCTAACCAATATTTTATATAATCTATTACCTTGTTATTACCTATTATTTCAGATAACTTACTAGGTTTGTATTTATTATATATTGTATTATTCATTGATATATCTATAATATTATATATTATATATCTTCTAAATCAATATTTTTATAAATATTCATTTACTTAAAAATCTAAATTTTATGTACTATTTTCATTAATTATTAAAAAATATCAGTATTTTCATTAATTATTAAATTATTATTATTTTCATTAATTATTAAATTATTATTTTCATTATTAATAATATTTAATTTATTATTTTTAAAATTATTAATAATATCTAATTTATTATTTTTATTGGACAATAAATCTTTAACGAGATGAATAGTTTCATTATTTAACAATAAAGAGATAATATTATTTTTAGAATTAAAATTGATATTATAATTTTTAAGAGATGTAAAATCACCACAATTAAAGTCTACCGGTACTCTTAGATAAAAAGGAATTAAATTTTTTTCAGTTAAGTGAATACCATGTATACATCTTTTAATTATAAAATCATTATTATCTTCTTCTTTAAGGATATTAAAACATTTACCATACATCATATCATTATAACAAATTTTAATTTCTTTAGTACATGCACCGAATTTACAATTATAACCTCCAGGACATTTTTTATTTATACAATTTTTACATTCTTTAGTATAAACTATTAGTTCATCTAATAAATTTTTATCATTATATATATTAATATTACTTAAATCGTCCATTAAATAGATAATATCATAAATATATTTTCTCAATGTAT
>Ga0209189_1001811_pt1 | contig 15552 bp, 25 predicted proteins | sample C_130820_EF_Meta_FD_187308 | JGI IMG/M metagenome (GOLD analysis project Ga0209189, IMG submission 187308) | Freshwater microbial communities from Lake Croche, Canada to study carbon cycling - C_130820_EF_MetaG (SPAdes) (version 3) | ecosystem: Environmental > Aquatic > Freshwater > Lake... | reverse complement strand
AACCCAAACCGAAAACCAAACCGAAAGCGAGGCAATCGTGGAAGATAAAACTCCCGTAGCCGCAACACCAGAGGTTGAAGCTGCTGCAGCTCCAGAAGCAGCACGCCCAACTATCAAAGCAGCAACATCTCCATACAGCTCACAAACTGTACGCCATGGAATTACATCTATGGGTCGTTACACAGAGCATAAAATCAAAGCATCACTAGGCAATGAGGAATCAAAGCTATGGGTTGCAGCATCAGAAGATCCACTAGTTGTTCAAGCAGCAGTTGACTCAATCGGTACAACTAACCCTGCATTCAACCCAGTACAGTACCTACGCGAGTTTGTGTCTAACACAAACTTTGGTACACCAGCAATTGATGCAATTTCAAAGGGAACACTACCTACATCTGGTATGTCATTCTCAATTCCATCACTTGATACAAATGGTGGCGGAACTGCACCTACAGTAGCGGCAGCAGCCGAATCAGGAACTCCATCTAATACAGGTATGGTTACTGACTACATAACAGGTACTGTTTCAAAGTACGCTGGACAAAACACAGTAACTTTAGAACTTTTAGAGCGTTCTGACCCAATCTTTTATGATGAGTTAACAATTCAAATGCAACGCGCATACCTAAAAGCTATTGATGCAGCTGTAATTGCTGGATTCATTGCTGATGGAACTGCTGCTACATCTCAGACAGCTGATAGCGCAGGAATCGTTGCCTATGTTGCAAAAGAATCACCACTTGTTTACTCAGGAACTTCTTACTTCGCACGCAACATGGTTGCAGGAACTGGTCTATGGGGTGCATTGATTGGCGCAGTTGATACAACTGGTCGCCCAATTTACAACGCACAACCAACCACAACAGGCATGAATACTGCTGGTATTTCATCACCAACATCTATTCGTGGCAATGTTCTTGGACTTGATCTATATGTTGATAACAATGCAGTTTCAACACTTGCATCAAACATGGCATTCATCGTTGCTCCAGAAGCTGCAACTTGGTACTCATCACCAACTTCATACTTCTCAGTTAACATCGTTTCAAACATGCAAGTTCAACTAGCAATCTACGGCTATGGTTCATATGTAACCAAGCAAGCTGCTGGTATCCGCAAGTTCGTTAAATCAGCTTAATTAACTAGATCTACCCCGGGTGAGTAGCCCTTCATCCGGGGTAGTTTGAAAGAAGGCAACCATGGCAGCCACATATGTAACCAAAGCAGAGTTACGCACCAATCTCGGTATTGGTTCGCTCTATAGCGATACAACCGTTGAAGAGGTGTGCCAAACTGCTGAGGATTTACTTAATTCTTATTTATGGTTTGATTCAGTACCAGTAGTAGCGGCTGCCTTGGCTTCAAATGTGGCTACCTTAATTTTATCAACTCCTGGCGCATATGCAGCCGGTCAGAGTGTTACCATTACTAATTGTGGATCTACTTACAACGGCACGCGAACTATTACTTCAACTTTTCCTTGGAGCGTTGGCTCTACCACTTTTCCTTATTTCACTTTTTTCCCTTGGAATAATTTTAATTTTCCTCGCGGGTATAGTCTTATTCAGTTTAGCGTTACGGCTGCTGATGATCCCTATCATCTTATTGTTCCTTATGGCAAAGCGGCTGGTGTAGATACAAAACAGACTTCATATGCAACTACTCCAGCTGTTCGTGAGGCGGCCATGATGTTAGCGGTGGACATCTGGCAGGCTCGGCAGACTCCTGCTACCGGTGGATCTGCCGTTGATTTCCAACCTAGTCCATACAAGATGGGTCGTAGTCTTATAAGCCGGGTACAGGGTCTTATAGCCCCTTATTCCAGCCCTAGATCAATGGTCGGCTAATGACAGTAGCGATCACTACCCTTAGATCAACAATCGCCACAGCTCTTGATAATCCTGGCGTGTGGTCTGTGTTTGCTTACCCACCAGCAACCCCTTTGGCAAATTCAATAGTGATTTCTCCAAACGATCCTTATTTAACAAGTAACGATAATTCAAATTTAACTATTAGCCCTACTGCACATTTCAAAATTACTTTATTTGCACCCATGTTTGATAACCAAGGCAACCTAGTAAATCTAGAAGATTTTATGATTGCTGTTTATACAAAGTTATCAACATCTGGGCTGGTTTATAACGCTCCAGCCTTTTCAGCACCATCTGTACTATCCTTAGCTTCAGGAGACTTGCTTTCCTGCGATCTAAGTTTCGACATCCTAACGAGTTGGAGTTAACCATGGCACAAGATACAACCGCAGAGAATTTGGCGTTTTTAATCAAGATTGGTCAGATTAAAGATCCAAAGCCAGCAGTACAAGCACCTACAATAGACAAGGAATAATAATGGCCATATTTCTACAAAATAATGTTGGCGTAAAGATCAATTCTGTTGACCTTTCTGACCATGTTACATCAGTTACACTTACCCAGAATTTCGATGAGCTAGAAGTAACAGCTCTTGGCGATTCTGCTCACAAGTTTGTTAAGGGTCTAGAAGCATCAACCCTTACTTTAAACTTCCTAAACGATTTTGCAGCAACAAGCGTACAAGCAACCTTACAGGCTGCTTATGGCACTACTGTTACAGCTGTATTATTGCCAGTTAAAGGAACAGCAGTTTCAGCGACAAATCCACTTTATACTGTTAGCATTATTGTTAACAACTTGACACCATTGAATGGCGCAGTTGGAGATATTTCAAACTCCAGCATGTCTTTCACATGTAACTCAACAGTTGTACAAACAACATCAGGATCATTCTAAGGAGTAATACAAATGGCTAAACTTCGTATCACAAGGGCTACTGGAGAGGTTTCTGAACATCAAATCACTCCAGCGATCGAAATGGCCTTTGAATTACATTTTAAATCAGGAATTCATAAGACCTTCCGGGAGCAGGAACGGCAGTCAGATATTTACTGGCTTGCTTGGGAATGCTTACGGAAGGCAGATGTAACTGTTCCAACATTCGGCCTTGCATTTGTGGAAACATTAAAAAAGGTTGAAGTATTGGATGACGACACAAATTTTTAGATAGAGGCTCGCTAACCTATTCGATTGCAGCAATAGCAGTTGAAACAGGTATCGCGCCTCAATATTTAACCGATTTAGATTCAGATATGTACAGAGCTGTAATCCAAGTCTTAAAAGATCGAAATGAGGCGATGAAGAATGCCAGTAGAGCTAAAAGGTCTCGCTAACACTCAAAAAGCCATGCGCAAATTTACTCCCGGTCTTTACCAAAGAATGAATTCTGAAATAAGTGCCGTTATGTTGCCCGTTCGTAATGAAGCCCGGGGTTATGTTCCATTAAAATCTTTATCTGGATGGATGAACCAAACTGGTATATGGGCTGATACCGATAGAAAATTTGATTCTTTGACTGTTAAAAAAGGTATTGTTTATCGCAGGGGTCGCACAAAAGTTAATGATAAAGGATTTAGATCTTCATACCGAATAGTTAATACAACAGCAGCTGGTGCTATTTATGAAACTGCTGGTCGTAAAAATCCAAGTGGTCAACCATGGGTAGGTGCCAAAGGCAAGGGTGGGGGAAGTTATTCTCATTCAGACAACCCACAAGCAGGATTAAGATTTATTAATTCATTAGGTGGCCAATTAGTTGGATCAGACAAACAAAGAGGTAGATTAATTTATAGAGCTTGGGGTAAACAAAATGGCAAAGTTATTCCTGCCGTTATCAATTCAATTAATTATGCAATAATGGAATTTAATAGATTGGCTAAACCATAATGGCTAAACAGGAAAACATATTTGTTAATGTTGTAAGCGAGTTTGATGGTAAAGCACTTACTAAAGGACAAAAACAATTATCTGCATTTGAAGTAGTAGCCAAAAAATTAGGTAAAACTCTTATTGCCGCTTTTGCAGTAAATGAAATTAAAAAGTTTGGTCAAAGTTCAATAAAAGCCTATACAGATTCTGAAAAAAGTGCTAAAGCATTAAATATTACTCTCAAAAATACTGGTTCTTTATTAGCATTTCCAGATGCAATTGCTAACATTAGAAAACTTTCCTTAGCCACAGGTGTTGCTGATGATGTTTTAACAAATGCATTTACTCAACTTTATTCTTCAACTGGTGATGCAACCCAGGCTCAAAAAGATCTTGCCTTAGCAATAGATGTATCAAAAGGCACAACTAATGATTTAAATACAGTTGTAGATGCTTTAACTGCCGGCTATAGAGGCAATACTAAAGGATTAGGTAATCTTAATGCAGGTCTTGATACAGCCACTCTTGCAACTAAAGATATGGTTAAAATTACTAAACAATTGGGTGTTTTACAGGGCGGACAGGCCGCAGCCTATGCGGAAACTTTTGCAGGTAAAATGGATATTATAAAAGTTTCAGTTGATGATGCTAAACAATCTATTGGCAAAGGTTTAATGGGGGCTTTGGAACAATTAGCCGGTGCAACAGGTGTAGATAAATTATCTGGTTCAATACAAAATTTAGGAGTTTATTTAGAAGCAGTTATCATAAGGTTTGGCGAATTAGCAAAAATGGCTTCAGATTCGTCAGTTGGTGGTATTTTTGGAACGGTATTCCAAAAAATAGGTGATGTCCTTGCTTTATCATTAGATGGTTGGAGCAAGATACTTGGCGTTAATAAAGCAGTATTAGAAGTTCAAAATGAAATTTGGCGCAAAAACACAAAAGCATATGAAGATGCCTATAAATTACAAGCAGCACAAAATAAAATTAATGCTGCTTATAAAGCAAGATTAAAACTTTTAGAGCAAGAAAAAGCTGCAGCACTTGCGTTAAAAAAAGCAAAATCACTATTTGATATAGATCAAATAGAAATAATGGCTGCCTTACAGGGCAAACTTACAGATGATGAAAAATTAAGATTATCTTTACAATTAGCTTTAATACAAGATAACGCAAGTGAAGCACAAAGACTTGGAAAAGAATTAGCTATTAGTCAATTACAAACTACCAACTTAGCAACTGCAATTGCTAATATTCCACCTGCGTTAAATCCATTTAAAGGTTGGGGTTCAGAAATTGACAATTTATTAGCAAAAATGATTGAGATGTACAGACTATTAAACACACCAATTTATGTGACTCAACCAAATAACTCAAATGTTCCTTTCAATACAAGTCCTAGTGCAACTACTGGAACTCCACCACTTGCAGACCTTAGTATTGGTACTTCTCCAGATTTTTTTGGCCCAAACACCAGTCCTAATTACAACCTAAACCCAACTACTCCTTTATACCAATACAATTCTTTGGCACAATTAGCCCCAACACCACAAATAAATTTAACTTTAAATGTAGATGGATCAGATTTTGCTAGAGCAGTACAAAACGCTCAATTAGATATTAACAAGAGTGGATTGCCTGTAATACCTGCTGGCCAAGGGTTCTAATGCCAATACCATCAGTTAGAGCCACAATAAATTTTTCGACCGGAGCATCTTTTGGTCAAGCATTTATTATCGGTTCAGGTATTTTAGGTACAAATATCCTTGCAGATGGATCATCTATAATTGTTGATGTTTCAAATCAAGTAGATTCAATTAGAACTACAAGAGGTCGCAACGCAGCTGCTGATCAATTCCAAACTGGCAGTTTAACCATGCGGATTGTTGACCAAAATGGTGATTTTAACCCACAAAATACTGCTAGTCCTTATTATGGTTTATTGACCCCTATGCGAAAAATTCAAATTACCGCAACTTATAATGGAACAACTTATCCAATTTTTTCAGGATACATAACTGGATATAACACAATTACTCCCAAGTATGTAGGAGATGTGGTTTATACAACAATTACAGCTGTTGATGGAATGCGATTACTTACCAATGCTTTAGTTAGTACTATTACTGGTGCGGTTGCTGGAGAACTCACTAGTGATCGAATTACAAAAATACTTGATCAAGTAGGTTGGCCTACTTCCTTAAGGTCTATTCAAACAGGATTAACAACTTGCCAAGCGGATCCTGGTACTCAAAGAAGTGCTTTAGCAGCAATCCAAACTGTTGAAACTACAGAATATGGGGCTTTTTATATTGATCCCAATGGTGTGGCAACATTTAAAAATCGTAGTTATTGCACATCAAGCCCTAACGGCACTCCAGTTTATTTTAATGACAACGGCACAAACATATCTTACTTTAATGCTATGTGGCTTCTCAACGATGCCCAGGTGGTAAATCAAGCATCAATTACAGCTACTGGATTGGCTACTCAAACTGCAACTAATACATCATCTATTGCTAAATATTTTGTTCATTCGTATACACAAAATGATTTATTGATGCAAACTACTGACGAAGCTTTAAATTACGCCTCAGCCTATGTGGCAAGCCGTGCTGAAACCACTATTCGCTGTGATGCTATGACCTTGGATCTTTATACAGCCAATTACAATGCAGGCATAATTGCGGCTTTAGATCTTGACTATTTTGATCCAGTCAGTATTACGACTACCCAGCCTGCCGTAGTAGGCACATCAAGCATTACTAAGAATTTACAGGTCTTTGGGGTTCAACACTCAATATCGGTAAATTCATGGAAAGCGACATTTACGACATTAGAGCCTATAATAGATGGATTCATATTGGATTCTAGCTTATATGGGGTTCTAGGAACTAACACACTAAGCTACTAAGGAGACAGAATGGCAGCAGGATTTCCAGTTAAAGCAAATTACGCCACAGGCGATGTTTTAACAGCTACAAACATGAATGATCTGTCTGGTACAGTTAATTTAGTATCAGGCACTCAAATTGCAGCTGGCAAAAATACTTTAATCAATGGTAATTTTTCAACATGGCAAAGAGGCACAAGTTCAAGTGGTAATGCTTATATTGCAGATAGATGGTATTCGGCTTTAATTTCAGGCACGGGAACATTTGCACAAGAATCTACTATTGTGCCAACTGGGTCAATATATTCAATGAAATTTACAGCATCTGCTACTGCACAACCTGCTCTATATCAAGCAATAGAAACTTTAAATGCAATTAAGTTTGCCGGACAAACAGTTACTGTCTCTGGTGTTATTGCAGCTTCAGCAAGCACAGGTTTTACAATAGATGTTCAGCATTCCTCAAGCACAGACAATGGAGTTACTGGTACTTGGACTAGCATTACTGCAACATCTGGTGGAACTGCTACAGCTACCAGCACCACATTTGTATCTATATCTGGAGTTTATGCAATACCATCAACCGCTAAATCTTTAAGAGTTAGAATATTTACAACCTCAACAATTGCTAATGGTGTTTTAGTTTATTTTGATAATGCTCAATTAGAATTGGGCTCAACAGCAACAACATTCCAAACTGCAACAGGAACTATTCAAGGTGAGTTAGCCGCTTGTCAAAGGTATTATCAAAGAGTAGGTGGAACTACTGGTGCTTATGCAGCAGCAGCAATTGGTGGTGTGGCCACTAATACTGGCGTAGTTGAAATGACTTACGCTGCTCCAGTTCAGTTTAGAATTGCTCCAAGTGCCATAGATTATTCAGGTATGGCCTTGCAAGGAATTAGCGGAACAATTATTGGTTCGCCCACTTCCATAACTCTTGATACTTCTTTAACTAACTCAAATGCTGCTGGAATTGTTTTTAATAAAGTAGCGTCTTTTCTTAACGGAAATTTTTATCGTATGTTAAAAAACAACAATACTGCCGATTATCTCGGCTTTAGTGCGGAGCTATAAAAATGGATAATGTAACTTATGTAGAAATTAAAGAAGTGGGTGGAATTAAAACTCACGCCATTATTGACAGAGGCAACGGAGAGTTTACTTCAATGCTCAAATCTGCTTATGATGAAATGATTGCTAAGCAAAAATAGTGAAACCATGGTTATGCAAGGCTGGAGCACAGCTGAGAGAACAGATAGATGATTGGTTCCCGGATCGGGATCGTAAAAGTGATGGATGGGTGGGTGATAGTCGCCATTCCGCGAGAATCTCTGATCACAATCCAGACATCGATGGGTGTGTACGAGCCATTGATATTGATTCTGACCTGGGTACACAAAAAGGGCTTTCGCTGTATCTTGCTGACCAGCTCAGGGATCATGCAGAAACCGATAAACGCATATCTTACATAATTCACAAAGGTAAAATAGCAAGTCCTAAAGCTGGATGGGCATGGCGTGATTACAAAGGTATTAACATGCACGATCACCACATACACATCAGCTTTAGCAAACTGGGCGATCAAGATAGTACCTACTTTCAAATTCCACTTATAGGGGGAAAAATATGAAATTATCAAAGAAATCACAAGCAGCACTTAAATCATATTTGAGAGCTGTAGCAGCATCTGGACTTACAGTTGCACTTGCTATTGCGGGCAACATTAAGCCGGAATACTCTGTCCTTCTTGGAGCATTGGTTGCTCCCCTAATCAAAGCCTTAGATCCTAAAGATACCGATCTTGGTGTGAATGCTGCATAGTGTCAGCAAACGATTGGGTTGGTTTAGGCGTTGGAATAAGCGCAATACTGACCAGTTTATTAGTGGGTCTACGCTGGGTTATTAAATCTTATCTGGCTGAGTTAAAACCTAATGGTGGGGCATCTATAAAGGATCAAATGAATCGTTTGGAAAAGCGTGTCGATGATCTCTTTATTTTAATTAGTAAGTCATAATTTTAATATGGCGAACACACGCAAGACTCCTAAGCGCAAGAAGATCAATAGGCGTATCGTTCGCCATTCTCCTGAGCCGTTAAGTAAGTTAGATCAACACTATTCGGCTTTGCATGAATGTTATAAAGCAGCTCGGAAAGCAGGGTTCACACCTGAACACGCCTTCTGGTTAATGACCGAGCATAAGACTTTTCCTGATTGGATCGTAGGCGATGGCGGGATCATTCCTTCCATAGATCCAACTGACGATGAGGATAACGATTAAGCGATATTTAGTTATCAGCGATCTTCAAGTACCCTACCAACATGAAACGGCCGTTAAGAATGTTATCAAGTTTGCTAAGCGTGAGAGATTTGATAGCGTATTATGCGTTGGTGATGAGATTGACTTTCAAACCATTAGCCGATGGGCTGAGAAAACACCTTTGGCTTATCAACAAACTTTGGATGATGATCGTTCGGCAACTCAGGAGATTCTCTGGGCTCTAACCGAGCATAGTAAAGAAGCTCATATTATTAGATCCAATCACACGGATCGCCTATACAACACCCTTCTTAAAGTACCTGGCTTAATCAGCCTTCCCGAATTACAGTATTCAAAGTTCATGGATTTTGAATCAATGGGAATTACATTCCACAAACAATTCTTTGAATTTGAAAAGGGTTGGATATTGGCACATGGAGATGAAGCAAACATAAGTTCCAACGCTGGACAGACTGCCCTTAATTTAGCCAAGAGGGCTGGTAAGAGCGTAGTTTGTGGCCATACCCATAGACTAGGTATGTCAGCCTACTCAGAGGGCTTATATGGGGCTTACAGGCCTTTATATGGCATAGAAGCAGGCAACCTTATGAACCGGGCAAAGGCTAGTTACACCAAAGGCCTTGCAAACTGGCAAATGGGCATAGTTATCCTTGACTGGGATGGCAAGAATATGACACCAACAATGATTCCTATTAACAAAGATGGCTCATTTATAGCTCTAGGTAGATCGTATGGAATGTGAAAGCGACTATATCGAACGCACGATTGATGATCATATCGATGCGTTTGAGGCTCTCAGTGTTATCTAATCGTTATAAGACACGCCAAAAATAATTACCCAAAGGTCATTGCTTTAGGTCATACTTTATGTATTCCACACACAGGGTGTGGATAGATAAGGGCTAACATGACACTAAAAGAAGCTGGTCTATGGTGGATAGCAACTATGGTTGCAATCATCTGGGCTTATGGAATGTTTGAAAATGCAAAGCAAACTCATTACTGGCGCGGCCGTAAAGACGGCTGGGATATGCACAGACGAATGATTGACAATAAGACAAATGCCGACAACAACTGAAAAGCTGTTTAGTGAAGTCATTAGTACAATCCAAGAGCGCGGTGCGGTCTATGGACATCCAGCGATCAATCACAAAAGAATTGCTGATCTGTGGAGTGCCTATCTCGATTACCCTATCCAGCCACACCAGGCAGCTCTATGTATGGCGTTGGTCAAGATCGCTCGGCTTAGTGAAACTCCATCCCATGAAGATTCACTCAAAGACTTGCTTGCCTACTGTGCAATCAGTAAAACTGTGTACGATGCACAAACAGATGCAGACTTTGGATGGGAGATAGATAGTGGGATTTAATTTAGATGATTACACAACCGTTCAAGAAAGATCAAACATATTTTGGGAAAGGTATCCAGATGGAGCAATACGAACAGAACTTGTCGAGGCATCAAACACTAGATTCATTGTTGTTTGTAAATTATTCAAAAACGCCAATGATCCACAAGCCTTCGCGATGGGACACGCACAAGAAGTCATTTCTGATCGCGGTGTCAATCGTGATTTTGCGTTGGAGAATGCGGAAACTTCAAGTCGCGGTGTTGCTTTTAAGTGCGCAAATATCGGGACTGAAAAAAACGCTCCAAGCCGTGAAGAAATGGAAAAGGTGAATCGTGTATCACAATTCAAACCTAAGTACTCTGCACCCGGATCTAAGTCAGCTGCGATGGAGATGGCGTTACATATTGTGGAGCAAAAATCTAATGCGAATGCTGAAACTGTTGCTCCAACTGAGTGGTCTGTTGGTGAGACTATTGCTCAAATTGGTGAAGTGGTCGATGTTAGTTTTACTTGCAGGCATGGTGATATGGTGAAGAAAGAAGGCGTAGCCAAAGCAACTGGTAAGCCGTATGCAGGTTATGTTTGTACTGCACCAAAGGCTGATCAATGTGATGCTAAGTGGGCAAAACTTACAGCTGCAGGCACATGGTATTGGCCAGATGATTCCGAGCCAGGTAAAGGGGGTGAATAAATGGGTTATTTAGAAATGATTGACGGTAGTGGACTGAAAGCCACCTTTGACGATGATGGCGTTTCAGTCATACCTACCGGACAAGCCGAAAAATGCGATGCTTGTAACGATGACAGATTACTTCATGAGGGCGATCTGCTGAAATGTTACAACTGTGGTTGCATTAACAGGATTCCATAAATGCCGTTTTACGACTATAAATGTGAAGGCTGTGGTGGTATTTATACCATCCACCACGGCTTTCATCAAGTTGATCCAATGGCGTGTTCAAAGTGTGATACGCCAATGGTTAAGCAATTAAGTGCAACGCCAGCAATATTTAAGGGCGATGGATGGGCAGGTAAAAATGGATAAGTTCAAATGTAATGGCTGCGATCGTAAGACTGAATTTATATGGCTTGATCAATATGATGCACCGGAAGGTTTCCGTGTTTATCAATGCCAGGATTGTGGTTGTGTTGGTGCTAAGAATTTAGCTGAGAAAATTGATAAGGATTTGCAAGTGTCTAGATGTAATAGCTGTGGATCATGGCAGTTTAATGGCAAACCTTGCTATACATGTATGTTGATTGATCTCAAATGAGTGAGGCTGGCTATGATCAAACATGGTTGGACACCGATGATCTTAGAATAACGACATGCCGTCTGACCTGCGGTTTTGTTCGGTGATTTGACATCATATGATACGCTCTAGATCGCATCGGCTATCAAAGCCGAAACGCGAGCCCCGGCAGGGGTCGCTCGCGAGGTGCACGCTAGTTGCCACCCTTATATTCATAGAGATCTTTTGCTTTGAAAAGACTAATTCCGCAGCTGCTGATAATTCGATTATGAACCTTAAACTCTTTGCTTACAATTCATTCAAGACTTATGATCAATTTGATTGTTATAACTACTTAATCATCAAAGAGAGTCATTGGAATTACAAAGCTAAGAATGGTAGCCATTATGGCTTAGGTCAGATGAAGAACCCTATTGTGCTAACACTTACGCCAAGGGATCAGATAGTTATGCACATGCGGTATATTGGTCATCGTTATGGATATGTTAATAAAGAACCTAATGCGTGTAGAGCAGCAGAGCACTTTGATAAATACGGTTGGCATTAGCCAATGAGTACCAAGCATAGAGTGCTAGGCACACAGAAGTGGAAGAACAAACGCTTGGTTACATTGCAAGCACATGGTTATGAATGCTACATATGTGGTGGTCAAGCTGATCAGGTGGATCACATAGTACCCCGGGTCAAAGGTGGGGATGTCTTTGATGATGACAACCTTGCTGCTATTTGTGGCAAGTGCAACAGGCGAAAAGGAAGTCGTTTTTTTAGAGGGGCTTTCGACCCCCTTGTTCTTCCTGACCTTTCTCTCTCCAAGACAGACACGCTCATGCCTGAATCACCCTTTGAGAAGCCGTAGAAGGCCGTTATGAGCGATGTTGATACCAAAGTTGTACCAATCAATCGGGGACATAAACCAAAGCCCCTTATAGGCGCTTTAAAACCCAGAATTCACACACCCCTGCTTAAAGGTGCAACAAAATCACAAGAAGTGGCCGATCTAGCAGAGAAGATCGGTATGCCGCTGCTTCCTTATCAGCGTTGGGTGTTAGACGACATGCTCAAAATTGATAAGGATGGCGAATTCATTCGAAAGACATGTGCGTTGCTTGTAGCACGCCAAAACGGTAAAACACACCTTGCCCGGATGCTTATATTGGCACACCTGTTCTTATGGAACTCTAAATCGATCATTGGTATCAGCTCTAATCGAAACATGGCATTGCAGACCTTTCGGGATGTGGCTTACATAATTGAAGATAATGACTTCCTTGCAAATCAGATTAGATCTATCAGATACGCAAATGGTCAAGAATCCATAACTACAAAACGCGGTGCAAGATATGAGATCCTTGCAGCTACAAGAGATGGCACTCGCGGTAAGACGGCAGACTTCTTGTTTGTTGATGAGTTACGCGAAATTAGTGATGAAGCATGGAAAGCGGCACGGCCTACTACCCGGGCAACCGGTGGTATGACTTTTACTTGCTCTAATGCTGGTGATTATTTCTCCACAGTATTAAATGAACTTAGAGAATCTGCATTATCGTATCCAAGCAAGTCATTTGGATGGTATGAATACAGCGCACCTCAACATTGCAAAATCCATGATAAAAAAGCCTGGGCAATGGCTAACCCAGCACTTGGTCATTTAATTACAGCTGAGACTTTAGAAGAAGCTGTTGCCACAAATTCAATTGAATCAACTAGAACTGAAATGCTTTGCCAATGGGTGGATTCATTGCAATCACCCTGGGTATATGGATCAATCGAGGCTTGTAGTCAATCAGACTTGGTGCTACCAGTTGGAAACCAAACCGTCTTGGCTTTCGATGTAGCACCCACGAAAAGATCAGGAGCACTTGTCGCAGCGCAGGTGCTTCCTGACGGAAAGATTGGCGTTGGTTTAATGCAGTTATGGTCATCTGAAGTTGCAATTGATGAAATCAAGATGGCAAGCGATATTAACGAATGGGCGATGAAATACAGACCTACAAAGATCATGTATGATAAATATGCAACACAATCAATGGCTCAAAGACTTGAACAATCAGGTCATAGAGTAGAAGATTGTTCTGGACAAGCTGCTTATCAGGCTGCTAGCGATCTTGGGGATTCATTAGCAAATCTGAGGCTTGTTCACTCGGGGCAACCGGAATTAGTCGCACACTTAAACAACTGTGCGGCTAAAACCTCAGATGCAGGTTTCAGAATTATCAGACGCAAATCGGCTGGCGATATTTCCGCAGCAATTTCATTAAGTATGGCTGTTCACGAACTTTCAAAACCCCAGCGTGTCGCAAATATCATTATATAGTAGTAATTGTCCGCTTTATGCTATAATATCCCACTATGGGTATATTGGCTAACTTAGGATTCACAAATAATAAAAAATCCGTTAAAGCTCAATATGCTCCTGCCATTATGGATGTGCCTTATGGCACTTGGTTTGGTAACAATAACTTTGGTGGATACAACAATTATGTTAATGCAATTGATCGCCAAGCAGCTGTATCTGTACCAGCAATCACTCGCTGTCTAAATTTAGTTAAAGGCGTAATCTCATCTGTACCACTTGAAGTTTATTCAACAAGTACTGGTGAAGAATTAGTAAGTCCAGTTTGGGTAAATCAACCAGATAAAAGACAACCACGATCTGTGACGATTGCATGGACTGTCGATTCATTATTCATGTATGGGGCAGCTTACTGGAGAGTCACCGAGATTTATGCCGATGACTCCAGACCAGCAAGATTTGAATGGGTGCAGAATGATCGCGTATCACAGAAGTTAAATAAAAATAATACCGAAGTTGAGTATTACATGGTTGATTCAGTCCGTGTACCAATGGATGGTGTTGGATCACTTGTTACATTCCAAGCAATGGATCAAGGATTACTTTTAAGAGCTGCAAGAACTATTAAATCAGCAATCGACATTGAGGCAGCCGCATCTATTGCTGCACAAACGCCTATGCCGTCTGGCTATATCCGCAATACAGGAGCTGACCTTCCTGACGCTCAGGTTCAAGGATTATTGGCTACTTGGAAGCAAGCAAGACAAAATCGCTCAACTGCATACCTAACTTCATCTTTAGAATACCAACCAGCATCATTCTCACCTAAAGACATGATGTACACAGAGGCTTCCCAATATTTAGCGACTCAGATCGCTCGCGCATGTAATGTACCTGCTTATTATATTTCAGCAGATATGAATAACAGCATGACTTACCAAAACATTATTGATGGCCGTAAAGAGTTTGTAGCGTATTCACTACAACCATTTATTACAGCTATTGAAGATCGTCTATCTATGGATGATTTAACTCCAAGAGGTCAAGTAGTTCGATTCTCATTGGATGAATCATTCCTAAGAGCAGATGCGATGGAAAGATTAAACATAATCGAGAAAATGCTTAACCTTGGTTTGATTACAGTTGATCAAGCCCGAGGAATGGAAGATCTAGCACCGAACGGAGAATCAGGCGTTGATATTAACCTTCAGTAGTCCAATAGAGGCCAGCGATGCTGGTCGTAGAATCATTTCAGGCGTAGTAGTGCCATTTAACAAAGTAGGCATGACTTCAGCCGGAGCAGTCGTATTTGAACCAGGATCAATCACCATTGCAGATCCTAAAAAAATTAAATTATTAGCACAACACTCAGCAACAGATCCGATTGGTCGCGCTCTTTCATTTTCAGAGACACCAACCGAAATCCGTGGCCAGTTTAAAGTGAGTGCTAGTCAAAAAGGCCAAGACTATTTGATCATGGCATCCGAAGACCTAATTTCCGGTCTGTCTGTGGGTGTGGAAGTAACTGCATCTAAGCCAGGTCGAGATGGCACACTTTATGTGTCTGCAGCAAGATTAACTGAAGTTTCCTTAGTCGAAAGCCCTGCATTTCAGGATGCAATCGTTACCAAGGTAGCAGCGAGCGAAAGCGAGACTGCAGAAGCAACCCAAACCGAAAACCAAACCGAAAGCGAGGCAATCGTGGAAGATAAAACTCCCGTAGCCGCAACACCAG
>Ga0209189_1001807_pt1 | contig 15585 bp, 10 predicted proteins | sample C_130820_EF_Meta_FD_187308 | JGI IMG/M metagenome (GOLD analysis project Ga0209189, IMG submission 187308) | Freshwater microbial communities from Lake Croche, Canada to study carbon cycling - C_130820_EF_MetaG (SPAdes) (version 3) | ecosystem: Environmental > Aquatic > Freshwater > Lake... | reverse complement strand
TGGATTGGTGCAAAATCATTAGTTTGTGGAGGTGTAACCTGTCATTCACATTCAGTTCTGTCTGTTAATTCAGTGGCTACCAAATCATTAGATGCATATGGCGTTTATCAGGGTAATCCAGCCCTACTTGTTAGACAAAGAGAAATTGCCATTAGATAAATAAATATGTAAAAAGATTTATCTTTTTTAGTTTTAACATTGAAAAAAGTATTTATTTTGTAAATTAATTACTAACCAATTAATATAAATTAAACATAGTTCTGATGTTTCCAACATTCGAATCACTTATCCCTGATAAGCAAAATCAAATTTTTATTTCAGCCATAATTTCAATGGTCATAAGCCTGCGGTCGATTCCAGTAATTATTAATATTAGTGGGCTTCGTGGATTAATGGATAATCCAGTTAAACGTAGTTCGCACAAAACCCCAACGCCAACCTTTGGTGGGGTAGCCATTTTTGCAGGAATCCTAATTGGTTATATGATTTGGAACTTCGGGGATGAAGGTATCTTAATTCATAAAGTATTTGCAGGTACAATAATATTATTCTTTTTAGGTGTAAAAGATGACCTTTACGCACTATCTCCAACAAAAAAGATGGTAGTTCAAGTTTTGGCATCTGCTATTGTTGTTATTGGTAGCGACCTTCGTATATATGATTTATTTGGTATTTTTGGCATTAGTCATATTCCTTATATCATTAGCATTCTACTTACTATTTTCATCTTCGTTGCAATGATAAATGCTTTCAATTTAATTGATGGTATAGACGGATTAGCTGGTGGAATTGCCATGATTGCGAGTACAGGTTTTGGAATGTGGTTTTTAGTAAATCACCACTATTCATTAGCTTGTTTAGCTTTGTGTTTGGCAGGCTCGTTAGTCGGATTTCTTCGGTTCAATTTCTCCCAAAATCAAAAAATATTTATGGGAGATACTGGTTCACTTATTATTGGTTATATCACTACAGTTTTAGCGGTTAAATTTATACATTTAAACGTAATGCATGCTTGGGAGGCTGATATTTCATTTGTAAGTGCTCCAATTATAGCTGTTGTGATTTTAATTATTCCAATTTTTGATACAATTAGAGTATTTTCTATCCGAATTTTACGTGGCAAATCACCATTCAAAGCTGACAGACTACACATGCACCATTTGTTAATTGATAATAATTTATCACACATGCAAGCATCTTTTTCACTCTACTTCACAACTATCATTTTTACGGCAATAACTTATTTTGCAAGGAGTTATTTTACTAATACCCAACTTTGCTTCTTTATTCTGTTCTTATTAATTTGTTATTTTGTAACAGGCAATTTATTGGAAGTAAGAAGATTAAAGCTCAAAAAAGAAGAGTTGTCTGCAAGCGATAAAGTAGAAACAACATTAACATCAAAAGAAAAACTAAGATTGAGTGAAATAAGTACAAACTAAATAGTCTGTCAAATCAAAAAAAAGTCCAACCTTGAATATTTCAAAGTTGGACTTTCTATTTTATCTAAACAACTTATTCCCACTCAATAGTTGCTGGTGGTTTAGAACTTATATCATATACAACTCTGTTTACACCTTTTACTTTGTTGATAATTTCGTTGGAAACATCAGCTAAAAATTCATGCGGCAAATGAGCCCAATCGGCTGTCATTCCATCAATACTCGTAACTGCTCGGAGTGCAACAACACTTTCATAAGTACGTTCATCGCCCATAACACCAACACTCTGTACTGGCAATAGCATTGTTCCGGCTTGCCAAACTTTATCATATAGTCCACTTTTTTTCAAACCATTGATAAAAATAGCATCAACCTCTTGCAATATTTGTACTTTTTCTAGGGTAACATCACCCAAAATTCTGATACCTAATCCTGGGCCTGGAAATGGATGCCGACCTAAAATATTTGGAGGGATATTGAGTGCCTTACCAACTTCACGTACACCATCTTTGAATAACAAGCGAAGTGGTTCAACAACTTGCAATTGCATAAAATCAGGTAACCCACCAACATTATGATGCGATTTAATGGTTGCAGAAGGCCCTTTTACAGAAACAGATTCAATTACATCTGGGTAGATAGTCCCTTGACCGAGCCATTTTACTCCTTCTATTTTATGCGATTCTGCATCAAAAACATCTATAAACGTCTTACCAATAGCCTTACGTTTTGCTTCAGGATCTGTTAAGCCTTTCAATGCTGTATAGAATTGTTCTTTAGCATCAACCCCAACTACATTTAAGCCAAGGCCTTTGTATGACTCCAAAACCTCCTCAAACTCATTTTTACGCAGTAAACCATTATCCACAAAAATACAGTAGAGATTTTTGCCAATTGCATGATGTATCAAAGTTGCAGCTACTGAAGAGTCAACCCCACCTGATAAACCCATAATTACTTTGTCATCACCAAGTTTTACTTTCAATTCTTTGATAGAAACTTCAGCAAATGAATCGGGAGTCCAGTTTTGAGAGCAATCACAAATATCAACAACAAAGTTTTTAATTATCGTCTTACCTAAAACAGTGTGAGTAACTTCAGGGTGAAACTGAATACCATAAACTGGTTTTTCTTTGATTTTAAAAGCAGCTACTTTTACTGTATCGGTCGAAGCGATAATATCAGCATTGGTTGGAGGGGCAGCTATAGTATCACTGTGAGACATCCAAACTTGTGTATCATCTGCCACATCTTTGAAAAGTGCATATCGATTATCAACTTTATTAAGTATCGTACGACCATATTCTCTGATTGAAGAAGGTGTAACTTCACCGCCGCCAGTTTGAGCCATCATTTGAGCTCCGTAACAAACTCCAAGTACAGGGACTGTCTTTGCAAATTCTTGCCAATCAACAATTGGTGAATCTTCGTCTCTTACTGAGCATGGACTCCCTGAAAGAATTATGCCTTTAATTTCAGCAGTAATTGGCGGAATTTTATTGAAGGGATGTATTTCGCAATACACATTTAATTCTCGGACTCGGCGTGCTATCAGTTGCGTAAACTGTGAGCCAAAATCAAGAATAAGGATTTGTTCGGTCATGGTAGCATTTCTAAAATACAAAGTTAGAAGAAAATGGCATTGAGTGCAAATAAGTTGTAGTCTAGGGCCAATTGTCAAAAGTAAATAATTAATGTAACTAACTGATTATCAGCACCCTAATATCACAACTACAAGATTTAAACTTTAGTTTTTTTATTAACTCTTAAAACTGAAAATAAATAAACTGAGCTGGTTTATCGAAAACACCCAAAATAAAGAAAGCCATTACGAAAAGATAATAAAGTGACCAACGCACTGCAATTGGGTAATTTGATACAAGCTGACGAATACTTTTGTCTCTTTGAATGTAATGAATGATTTCCATAAAAATTATTAAACTGATAGAAATTAAAAATTCAACAAGTGTAAAATTGAGAAATACATTTTGTGAAATATAATTGAAAGTTAAAAACTCCTTTAAAGTTGGAAAATTTGAAAATAAGTGAGTTACTAAATGGAATAATTGACTTTGCTCGAGGTAATTTCCTCTAAAAAATATCCAAGCAAAAGCCACTAAACAGAATGTTGTGAAAGCTTGCAAAGTTTTGAGTAAGAATGGCACTTTTTCTAAACCTGTAATTTTATTGAACGCAATACGTGGCTTTTGGGTAATTCGAGCAAAAACCAAATAAAAACCATGCAAAGCTCCCCAAATAATGAAATTCCAGTTTGCTCCATGCCACAGACCACTTACAGCAAAGACAAAAAATTGATTAAAGTATTGACGAGTCTTACCTACCCTATTTCCACCCAATGGAATATACAAATAATCTCTAAACCAAGTTGAGAGTGAAATATGCCAGCGACGCCAAAACTCGGATATACTTTTTGAGAAATAAGGTCTGTCGAAGTTTTTCATTAATTTAAAACCCATTACTTCTGCAGTTCCAAGAGCTATATCCGAATAACCTGAAAAATCACAATATATTTGAAATGTAAAGAAAACCGTAGCAACTATAATGGGAATACCTTCATATTCCATAGGACTATTATAAATTTTATCTGCAAATAAAGCCAACCGGTCGGCAATTACAACTTTCTTAAAAAAACCCCACGCCATAAGTTTTAATCCGCTCGTAACTCGCAAATAATCAAAATTTTTCTTTTCATAAAATTGAGGCAAGACATTTTGTGGTCTTTCGATTGGACCCGCTACCAATTGCGGATAAAACATTACATAAAGTGCATATAAACCAAAGTGCTTTTCTGCTTTCTGATTTCCACGATAGACTTCAATTGTGTAACTCATCGCTTGAAAAGTATGAAACGATAAGCCAATTGGCAGAATAAAATCTAATAATTTGAAATGAGCGATATTAGTTTGTGCTAAGACAAAAATGGCAAAATTAGTGTATTTAAAAAAAGCTAAAACACCAATATTTGCCACTAAACTAATAATTAGAAACCATTTTCGCTGCTTGCCGACGGCATTTTCAATCCATATTCCAGCGAAATAATCAATAAAAATGGTAAAACCCAAAATCAATAAATATTCGGGCTTGAAAGCCATATAAAAAACACAACTTGCCGCTAACAACCACCACCATCTATTTTTATGCCCAAGCACAAAATAGATAACAGTAACGATTGGAAAAAACAACAGAAACTCTATGGAATTGAAAAGCATAGTTATAAGATTATTTCTTGAATTTAATCTAAATGAGATTTTATAATTGTCATGTTACTTACCGAAAATTAAAATTTATATATGTTACTTTCTCCAAGTGATTTAAAAAAATAGAATTCTAAATTTTGTTTTGATTATAGAGTGAAATAATTTTATTGGTTCTTATATCTCTTCCTCTGTAGTTCAAATGGAAAAATGAGTCAAAAAACATTGAATCGGGCATTACAAAATCATACTCATTCCCTAAGATTTTACAATGAATATCTTTTTCAATCTGCTGCGAAATCGAAAAAACAGCTTTTTTACCAAAATTAAATGTTGACTCTGCCAAGGGAGGGTAAATAAAATACACTTCTGCTCCTTTCAATTTTGCTTTTTCGGCAAATATGTTTAAATCCATAATTTGTTCTGAAAAATCAACATATTCGGTAGAAAATTTATGATAGTCAACCACTTTCGGTGGATTATTCAATTGACTGATGATATCACCATTTTCAGAAAAAGCTCCTCGAAAATAAACCGACGAACTATCTGAAACTTTGGCAGTTTTTCTAAAATCAGGTTTTAGCAAATTCAAAAAAAACTGTCTTACATTCTTCACTTTATGTTTAAAGTTATCCTCCAAATTCAAAAGAATATTTTCTCTATTTACTATATAATTTGATGCATTTGGGTAATAATCTGCTGCGGTTAAAATTTCATTTTCATATCCCAAATGCTTGATGTCATATTCAAGGGTTATAAATATTATATCTACTTTTTTGACTTCCTTTAAGGCATCATTAAATAAGAAATATGTGCCAAATGGGGCAATAAATGACATATTTACAACTGGTAATTGAAGTTTTTCTTTCAACATCGTACTATTAATACCAAAAGAACCACTTGATCCACCAATGATTAAGATTTTTGGTGAGGCTGTTTTTTCTGCAAGTTGATGCTTATCAATTAACATTCCCCCTGAATAATCATAAGAAATAGAATCATTAATATAAACTTTATTAAGAATAAAAATTGAAAGCGAAATTATGATTGATAGTAATAATAATTTAAGGGTTAATTTTCTCATTAATAAATTATGATTATAATGATTGCAAAAAATTTGACTTTTTAAAACTACCCTTGTAAATATTGTTAATATAACATTATTTATTTAATAACTCAATGATTTTATATGTGCGAATTTCTCCACCTTTTTGGGACAAATGATATGCCATGTCGTAATACAATGAATCGGCAAAAACAAAATCAGTTGGTTTACCCAAAATCGGAAACTGGGCATATTTTTCGTATTCCTGCTGATATTTGTCAATAATCTTTTTGTCAAGAACGTAATTCTTCTCAGAATAGGTCGGGTAAATAAAATAAACCTTTACTTTTTTTGTTTTCATGAATTCATAAAACGTATTCATGTCATTAATAGCATTTTTCAGACTAACTTTATCGCTTAAAATTGCCCTTGGAATAAGTTTCATTGGTGGATTATTATAATGGCTAATCAAATCACCGTATTCATTTATTGCTTCTCGAAAAAACACACTTGTTGTATCCGAAATCTGGTAGTTGACTTCTGTATTTTTGTAAAGTCTTTCCAAAACAGTTTTAAAAGTATTAATTCGTAATTGGCCATTCTCTCGAATTTCCTCAAAATAATCGTCAAAATCTATCCAATCTTTTGCCTTAGGAAAATATCTTGCCATCAATAATTGCTCGCTTTTATTTCCTTTACTTTCAATAATATATTCAAAACCCATAATCACGGTATCACCTTTATGTAATTCAGGAGAAATCTGATTGAGCATAAATTTTGTACCATAATCGTAATGTATAGCCATGTTTACGACTGGTTTTTGGAGCGAGTCAGCAATGAGTTTACTATTTATTCCGTAAGCGAAATTTGAACCAGCTATCAAAACTATTTTGGGAGATGGCGTTTCTTGTAAGCGTTTGTACTTATCAATTATGACTGCATTGTATGAAGTTTCTAAATCGTGTTTTTTGTATGGATCAAAATAAAAAACCATTTCTACTGTTCCCCAAGTGAGGATAGATAATAACAAAGCTTTAAATAAAAACTGTTCTATTTTCATATATTTTTAAAAATCAAACACGATGAGAACCAAAGTTGATTATAATCAAATCTGACTATCGAATTTTTTAATCTTTTTAATCTTGTTTTAAATTGATATTTTTGTAAATAATCAGTTATTACATCAAAATGAATTTGCCTCGTTTTATTGCCCAACGTATTCAGAAAACCAACACCACAACTTTTACTTCAACGGTAACAAAAATCGGTATTTCGAGCATTGCCATTGGATTAGCAGTCATGATTATTTCTTTTAGTATTCTGATTGGTTTCAAACAGACAATAAGAGAAAAACTCTTTAGCCTTAGCTCTCATTTACAAGTCAGTAAAATTACATTGAATCAGTCGTTTGAAGAAACTCCGATAGTAATAAATACAAAATTTTATCAAAATTACAGAAAAAACTCCGAAATAAGGCACGTTCAAGCTGTAGCAAATAAAGCAGGACTATTAAAATCATCTGAAGAACATGCAGGAATTATAATAAAAGGTGTCGGACGAGATTATGATTGGTTAAATTTCAAAGAAAATTTAATAGAAGGACGAGAAATTAATTTCCGAGAAACTTCTGGGCAGCAAACTGGATATTCTGACGAAATAATCATAAGTAAACAAATTGCTAATCAACTAAAAATCAAACTTTATGATAAAGTAAGAGTCTATTTTATCCAAAATCCTCCCCGAATTAGACCGGTAAAAGTAGTGGGAATTTATGATACAGGTTTAGAAGAATTTGATAAAAACTTCATTTTAGGAGATTTAGCTTTAGTACAAAAAATGAACGATTGGGATAAAGGAACAGCAGGTCATTATGAAGTATTTCTGAAAAATTTCAATAATATTGACATTACAGCCCAACAGATTAATAATGAAATCGACCAAGATATGCAGTTATTGAAAGTTACTGAGATGTTTCCTGCTATTTTCGACTGGCTCGGTTTAATGGATAGAAATATTATTGTTATTATAGCTTTAATTTTACTTGTAGCAAGTTTTAATATGATTTCTGTACTATTGGTAATGATGATGGAACGCACGCCCATGATTGGAATGCTCAAAGCTTTAGGTACTGATAATGCCAAAATCAGGAAGATTTTTATTTATAATGGCCTCACTATTATTATTAAAGGAATGATTTATGGCAATATTTTTGGCATTGGATTTTGTTTTTTACAGAAAACATTTAAAATTATTCCACTCGATTCGGAAAGTTATTATATGAGTTATGTACCCATATCTTTCGATTGGCAAATAATTTTGATTCTAAATATTGTTACCGTACTACTTGTTTTTGCTGTAATTACGATTCCGACATTGGTAGTATCACGAATGAAATTGATTGAATCTTTGAAGTTTAAAAGTTAAATCATATACGCAAAAAAGCCTCTAAATAAATATTCAGAGGCATTTTTGCGAACAAGATGAAATCATTGCTCGATTCGCTCCACAAAATTATGCTTTTGCTCTAGTATTATCTTTGAAAACCAAGATAAAAATTAATAAAACTACTGCAGAAATAGCGGCAGGAACCATCCAAACTGCTGTCCAATCGTGGGCACTTACGTCTCCTACTTTGGTTGTATATTTATCCAAAACTTTACCTGAAAGTATAGAGCCAATGCCCATTCCGATTCCATAAGTGGCTAAAGTAATCAAACCTTGTGCTGAATTTTTGATTTTCTCACCTGCTTTATTATCAGTATAAATTTGTCCCGTAACAAAAAAGAAATCATAGCAAACACCGTGTAAAATAATTGCTAAGTAAAGCACCCATTCTGAAGAAATTCCATCGCCATAACCGAAGCAAACAAACCTAATTATCCAAGCTATTAAGCCAACGATTAACATTTTTTTGATACCAAATTTACTCAATGCAAAAGGAATCATTAACATAAAAAGTACCTCAGAGACTTGACCTAACGACATTTTATTTTCAACATTTGTCATATTTGATTCGGTCAAAGATAAATTGGCATGAGCGTAATAAAATGACAATGGAATACAAACCAAAATAGAACAAATAAAGAAAACTAAAAAGGAACGGTCTTTAAAAAGCACAAAAGCATCTGTCCCTAGGATCTGACTAAACGATGTAGCCTTTGTCGCTTTAGGTGGGGTATTTGGTAAAGTAAAGGCAAAAATTGCCCAAGCAACTGAAGCAAACATGGCAATTTGGAAGATAGTAACTTTATCGCCCACTCCGTAAAAACCAACAATATTTGTAACCACAATCCAAGCAATTGTTCCTATTACACGAATAGAAGGAAATTCTTTTTCGGGGTTTTGCATTTGGTTCATTGCAATCGAACTCGATAATGCTAGGTTTGGTGCAAACGTAAGTGTGTAAGCCAAAATGTACCAAAAGAATGTATCTGGATCTTGGTTTTGAATCAAGAAATACAAAATAATAGCACCTAAAATATTAAGAACACCCATTACTTTTTGAGCCGAAAAAAATCGATCGGCTATCATACCCATAAAAAATGGTGCAACTATTGAAGCGATTGAAAAAGTGGCATAAGCACTACCTATTTGGTCGCCGGTTGCATGAAGTGTTGTGAAAAGGTACTTTCCCATTTGTCCGTACCAAGCTCCCCACGTAGAAAACATGAGAAACATCATCAACATTAATTTAATTCGTGTCGTAAGTGTCATTTTTTTGAAATTCTGAGTTCTGAATTCAGAGTTCTGAGTCTTTAACTCAAAAACTAAATAGAATAACTGTTTATTAAAATAAAATAAGTTCATCAAAAGTAAGAAAAAACTAAGAATTCAGAACTCTAAATTCATAACTATTTTCATCCCCAAACCTTCGTTCCTTCAGTGCAGTTTTTACACATTTCAATTTCAGCACGGGCATTTGTGAGAGATTTCCTGAATTCTTGATAAGATTCACTTTGCCAAACTTCTTTAAAATTTTTATTCTTCAAATCGCCCATTCTGTATTCTGCGTCTTTATCAAAACAGCATGGAACAACTAGACCATCCCAAGTAATTACGCATGAATGCCACATTTTCCAGCAATTATCAAGCATTTTATTCTTGATTTGATACTTTCCATCACTTTTTTGTTCATATCGAGCATATTTATTAATAGTCGGAATTAGTGATGAACCATTTTCATAATCATAAATTTGAGCAGTTTTAAAAGCCACTTCATCAACGCCCAATTCTTGGGCCATTTTTTTTACATCTTCTAACTGATGCTCGTTGGGCTTCACTACCAAAAATTGAAAAATAATGTGCGGGGTATTTGATTTTAACGCCTTTTTCCAATAAACGATTTTCTTTGTCCCATCAATTACTTTACTCAGGTTTCCCCCAACGCGATATTGCTCATAAACTTCTTGAGTTGTACCATCAATGGAAATAATCATTCGATCTAAACCCGATTCGATAGTTTGCTTAGCCGTAATATCGGTCAAATAATGAGCATTAGTTGAGGTAGCAGTGTAAATGCCTTTTTTAGAAGCGTATTTGACCAAATCTAAAAACTTAGGGTGTAAATAAGGTTCGCCTTGAAAATAAAAAATCAAATATAATAGTGTTTCAGCAAGTTCGTCAATGGTGTGCTTGAAAAGCTTTTCGGGAAGCATCCCCGTTGGACGAGTAAAACTACGTAAACCACTCGGACATTCAGGACAACGAAGATTACAAGAAGTTGTTGGCTCAATAGAAATCGCAATTGGTAATCCTCGATGAATGGTTCGACCTGAAATTTTTGATTCAAGATAACTACTCACGTTTTTTAGGGCATTCCAAGCACGAGGCCAGGTTACCTTTGAAAAAAAATTGAGACCATCTTGAAGATTTCTATTCATTTGGATTGAAAAATTAATACCCTCGACTTTTTAAAAATCGCTAAACTGTTTGTAAATCTTCTTTAAACGCTCATCTTTTTCCTCAGTTATAATTTCTTTCATTACAGCTTTTACCTCTTTATTATCGTTTATCAAACTTAAGATCTGTATTCCAGCAAATCTGACATACCATTGTGAATCGTTTTTAGCAATCTGTGATAGCAATGGTAAACTCTTTATCTGAACTTCGGGCGTTGAATTTACTAAATAAGTACCAAATATACCCAAAACTTGGTATAAATCATTGCCTTTCATTTCTTTGAGGTGGCTTTGAAACCAATCAAAACGAAGAGGTGACGCTTCATCAGCGAAATAATTGGCGACAGCGGCAAAAATATTCGGATTAGTTGAGGTATCAAATTTCAAGGCTAAATCAAGAGCATCATAAGGCTTACTGGCCAATAATGCTTCAATAGCTGCAGCTTGAACGGTGTAAGACGAATCAGTCAGTGCATTACGAAAAAGTTTATCGTTCTGTGAATTCTGAAAACCTTTCATGGCCAAAATTGCATCGGCACGTACATACGAACGCTCATCGTGAATCACTCTATATTGCAATGCTTTTTCAACCTCCAAAAAATCTTCCCCATCATAATCAAAAAGTTTTTGAATCGCAAATTGACGAATTCGCCAAAATTTATCTTTGGTTGCATCAATCAAAAGCTGTCTAATCTTCTTATCGGATGGCGGATGATAAAAAGTTGTATCGTTTTCAGGAATAAACGTAAGTATTTCCAATACATTTAATCTTGTGGCGATGCTTTCGGCATTATAAAATTGATAGATAAGTTCGTCTTTGGATTTTTGATGTTCGATTTTACCCACAAGAATGCTTTCTGGGTCGAGTAAAACCATTTTTGGAACAGAAATAGCAGGAAACTCAAAAGTTTGTTGTTTTTCATTCAACACAATTTCATACATTATTTGCTCATTATCAGACTTTATCAAGATTTTTAATGGCAAACGATAAATCGTTGAATGCACAGTATCTTGTGTTTGCTTGATATTTATTGTTACCTTCCCATCGGCAAAATTATGCGACACCTCAAGCACAGGATGCCCCAATTTCATAAACCATTGGTCAAAAAACCAATGTAAATCTTGTCCAGTCACGCTCTCAAAAACCAATCTTAAATCTTCAATCTCTGCAGTTTTATAAGTATTTTGAGTTAGATATTGCTTGAGAGACTCAAAAAAGGCTTCATCACCAACAGTATTTCTGAGTAAATGTAAAATTCGACCACCTTTTGCATAAGAATGCGAATCGAACATATCTTCTTTATCGAGATACCTATATCTAATTAATGGTTCTTGTTTTTCTTTGGCTTCATCAAAATATTCATTTAGAGCAATAGATGAAATCAAATCTGCTTCATCTCTTCCATATTTATGATTTGCCCACAAAAATTCTGAATAATTGGCAAATGCTTCATTTAGGGGTAGATTCGACCATGATTCACAGGTAACCAAATCGCCAAACCAATGATGGAAAAGTTCATGAGCAATGACGCCATCATCGTTATCATCGACTAATTGATGCGTATCTTTTTGTATAAAATCCCCGTGAACAGTTGCTGTGGTATTTTCCATTGCACCCGAAACGTAGTCACGAACTGCAATTTGAGCATATTTTTCCCAAGGGTATTTTACAGCCAAAATTTTCTCAAAATAACGAATCATTTCGGGCGTTCGACCATAAATATTGAATGCATAATTTTCAAATTTAGGTTCAATATAATAACTTACCTCAAAATCTTTGAAACTTGGGTCAATTATTTTTTTAAAATCCCCGACTGCAAACATTGTCAAATATGGTGCTGCGGGCTTAGATTGTTTCCAATAATCAGTGCGAGTACCGTCAGAATTTTGTTTGGAAGAAATGAGTTTCCCATTGGAAAGTGTGGTAAATTTATTTTCAACAGTCAGAAAAATCTCTAGGGTCATTTTCTGATTGGGTGAGTCAATCGTAGGAAACCAACATGAGTTTGATTCGGTTTCACCTTGTGTCCAGATTTGCTGAGGTTTATCCGGCTCATTTCCAAGCGGATTGATAAAATACAAGCCTTTGTTATCCGAAATAGCCTCACTACCACCAGCAATACGTTCGTTTGGTTTGGCAATGTATGTAATCTGAATATTTACAGTATCTTTTCGAGTGAAAGTTTGACCTAAATCTATTTTCAAAATACTTTTATCATAGTCATATTTCAAAGACTTCCCTTTCATTCTAACTTCCAAAACATCAAAACCTTTCGCATCTAAATTAATTAACTTCTGCGGATAAAAATGCGGTTTAAAAGTTAGCGATGCCATGCCATAAAGAAATTGCTTTTTCCAATCGGGTTTGATTTCAAGTTTTGTATGAATCAAATCATGCTCAATAGTTTTTGAAGCATTATATGGTCCATGAGAGGGAGGCAAGACAATATTTTCTTGAGCAAAAACACAAAAACTAAAAAAGAAAAGTATCGTTGTTTGAAGAAGTTTCATTGATGAAGACAGAAAAGTTTAAATCGCTATAATTGTGTTTATTTTCGCATTTTGGAGTAGTTCCTCGATGTTTTTAATGGCTTACGAAAATCATTAAAATAATGCTCTTTCACTTTTCTTAGAGCAAAACCATCGTCAAACGCTTCTACTGCATAGTCTCGCTTAAATTTAAAATCATCTAAACTAGCATATCCACCTTTCAGTGTGAGCGTAAATATATTATTATCAGCATCAAAAGCCCATGAGGTTTCCTCTGTATCGATATCCAAAAAATCCACACCTGCACAAAATTTTATTTTAGGGTCACTTTCATAATCATATTCAATCGTACCGCTTTCCGATAAATTCAGCACTAGATTATTGATAGTTAGCTTAGATTCATGGTAAGGTGTTAAATAAATATCTCCTCGTTCAATTCTATTTCTGACCAAAATCCAGCGTTTCGTTTTATTAAACAAAGTTTTACTTAACTCAAAATAATTCATTTTTACTGCAGAAACAGTTACAGAAGAAAATAAAGTGCCAGCAACTTCCGTTTTCTCGTTTTCATCTAATGTCGTTGTTTTATTTACTGAATAATTTAAAATTGGCAAGGTTGTATTTGAATATGCTCTAACATTTGCAGGATTGTCCGATAATTTCTGAGCATTTACCCTATTTTTTAGAGTAATTTTATTCTCATTTTCAATTTTAGATGTCGCTACATAAGGCGAAACTATATTTAAGGCATTTTTTCTTAATTGATTATCAAACGATGTCTTTTTTCGCAAATCCTCAAAAATAAGTTCTTTGCTTTTCATCAAAATATAGCCATCATTCACTTCATCTATTTTATATTCACGCTGAAATCTAAAATCATCTAAGGTAAGATAGCCACCTTGAATCGTCAATTTAAGTGTTTTAGCTAGCGTATCATACGCCCAAAAACTTTCCTCGGTATTAATATCGAGGTATTTGATATCTAGATTTTCAGTGTATTTTGAATTGGTTTCGTTATCATAAACGATTTTGCCATTTTCAGCAAATGTCAAAACTAAAGTATTTAATTTCACCTTCGCTTTTTTATAGGTGGTCAAAAAAACTTCATTTTTGTCAATATTATTATTAACCAATATCCAGCGATTAGAAGTATCCAGCAGGGGAATCTGCTGTGAAAATGAATGTGAAATTATTTGCAAGAAAACAGCAGTTAGTAAAAATTTATTCATTTCGGGGTTTTCAAATTACAATTTAAGCGAATCTTTCACAATAGAAATATTTATAATGATTGATGTTTGAATGAAAAATTCAAAAAAATACACACATAAAATCCTTAATTTCCAATTATTAATTCTCAATTTTTTGCAGCTCGTTTTGCGGGCAAATACGAAGCCAACAGCGTAATAATTATTATAGATATAGCGGTGAACATAAAATCACTTAATTGCATTTTTATTGGATAAGCATCAATAAATGAACTTTCAATTCCTATTTTTATGATACCGTAGCGTTCTTGGAGAAAGCAAATCAATCCACCCAAAACAAGGCCAACTATAGCACCAATAAAAGAGACTAAAGCCCCCTCCGAATAAAAAACACCCTTTACTAATCCTTCATCAGCCCCCATTGCAAAAAGTGTTTTCAAATCTTGTTGCTTGTCAATGACAAGCATTGTCAAAGAAAAGAAAATATTAAATGAAGCGATGCCAATAATAAACATTAAAGCAATAAAAATAAACAATTTTTCGATTTTGATTGCCCTAAATAAAGAAGCATTTTGTTCATCTTGATTCTGAACCAGGAAGTTTACGCCAAAGATACTTTTTATGGATGCTTGAATTTGAGCAATGTCTGCATTGGGTTTTGTTTGAATCTCAATAGCACTTCTTTTGTCTCCATACTCGGTCAGTTGTTTGGCTACCTCAAGCGGAACATAAACGAAATCATCGTGAAGTTGCTCCAAGGAATAAACGCCAGATATATTCAAAATTTGGCGATTAATATCATCTTCTGGATTCAACGAAATAGATTTTCTATTGCGTGGATACCAAATCTCAATAGGTTCAATGACATTTTGTAAGGAAATATTCAATGCAGCATATACATTTCCACCAATAAATGCATAATTAACGCTATCTCTTGTCAATACAAAATTCCCCTCTACCAATGACTTCTTCAATGGGCTGTAAGCTTGAAATGTTTCATCAACACCTTTAAGAGTGACTACCATTTGTGAGTTTTGGTATTTCACGAGTGCATTATCTTGAATTACTTCAGTCACATACCAAACATCTTTTATTGCTTTAATTTGAGCTATTTGGTTTTTATCGAGCAAAAAACTTTTTCCACTTTTAGGCGAAATCTTAAGATCAGGATCGAAAGATTTGAAAATTTTGCGATTCAGATCTTCTAAGCCATTAAAAACCGATAACACAATCACTAAAGCCATTGTTCCGATGCCAATTCCGAGCATAGAAATAATAGAAATAAAATTG
>Ga0209189_1001802_pt1 | contig 15614 bp, 9 predicted proteins | sample C_130820_EF_Meta_FD_187308 | JGI IMG/M metagenome (GOLD analysis project Ga0209189, IMG submission 187308) | Freshwater microbial communities from Lake Croche, Canada to study carbon cycling - C_130820_EF_MetaG (SPAdes) (version 3) | ecosystem: Environmental > Aquatic > Freshwater > Lake | place... | reverse complement strand
TTTATCGATATTGCGAATGCCAAAATATGAGCAAATTCAATACCTGAAAGAAAAGCGGAAAGTAGTGCTCCCAAATATTCTTGGACGTGTTTATGGTCTTAGAAATTCTTCAGTCGAGAGCATCCGTAAATCTCTCTTCAAATTTTTGATTACCCGCGAAGGGGAGTTACTTCATAAGATTTCACCGCTCGCATGGGCGCTAGTCCCAATCCTCTCCGTGGTGCTTGGTTGCTATGTGGGAGCTTCAACACGAGTAAGCGGAGGCGTAAGCCACGTCTCAGTCGTGCTCTTTGTTTTCACCGCAATCCTCGGAGTTTTTGATCCTTATTCAGGATTTATGGCAACAGCGGGATTTATTTTTGCACAAGGTGTCTTAGCAAACGTTCTGAGCATTCGTTCGTTAATGGGGCTCGTTGCCGTCGGAACCGCCTGGATTGGGCCTGGAATCATCTCAAGTCTTTACAGACAAATGCTCGAAAAAGATGGATATATATCTCGCTTCACAAAGTTTCTACCAGATCTTTTTTCAAGCGTGATTGGCGCATTTATTTTCATATTAGCTGAGCTATTAGCAAATAGCTTCACTAACCATATTGGTTCCTTTGGCGTAGACCGCTTGTATATCCCTGTCTTTATGGGACTTGTGATTTTTATCCGCATAAAGCTTGAGAAGTACTTATTTAGAAATATTCATATTGGGGGAGATAGTTACCAAGTCAGAACTTTAACTTTGCCACGCGTAATCTCACCCCGTACAGTGCTTTTTATAGCTCTTTACCTAGCTGGAATTTCTTATGTATGGACCCAGTCGGTTCCGTTCACATTGAGTAGCGCATTAATCCTTTCTATCCCGCTTGTCCTTCTTCTTGTCAGATTTGGCTCACCAAGATTTGAACGCTTGAAGAGTATCCAGCGCAATATCGTTGGTGAGGGAGTTGTTCTGTGCCTCCTCGCATACGGCGTATTCACCTACATTCAATCGATGCCTCTAGACGTTATTCAAAAGGGTCGGTATTTCATTATTTACAGCGCCCTGTTGTTGATAGCGCATGCAATTTACAGTTCTATCTGCGACACATCAACTCGCGATAAGGTAGTGGAACTATGAAAAAGACAGTCTTCTTCCTCATCTTGTTGATTTTTTCACGCATAGGAGTTTCATACGCGGCTGGAACAAACCCCATTGCTATCGGTGATTTCTTTACAGGAAATAACATCGCGAACATGAGTGAGGCAAATATCAACCAAGTTCTTGGTTTGTTAGTGGGCCCTGCCGGCGCCCCTGGCCCTGCAGGCGTTGCAGGTCAGAATGGATTTAATGGGTTAAATGGAATTAATGGACTGCCAGGTGCCCCAGGAGCAACTGGAGCGACAGGACCAGCAGGACCCGCCGGGGCACCTGGAGAAAAAGGAAAAGATGGAATTTTAACCGGCAGTGCTGCTTTTGGGGGTGGCGCAGTTGTAGTTGCTGTCTGTGGGAATAATAGCCCTGCCACTTCAAATTTAGGTTTTGGAATTAATCCCCAATTTCAAGTTACAGGATTCACTATTGCATCAATTGATGTGAAGAATATTGGCGCAGACTGTGGTGGATTTACCTTGAGTCTCTATTTCACAACGCAAAAAGCAAACTCGTCATTTTACGACGCTGGTGATGTAATCAAGTGCTCATCAGAGAAGTTGCCAGCACAGAGCCCTGATGTGACCAAAAACAATATGCGATTTGATGGCACAAACATGACTTGTGCCATCGACAAAGGAACTCCAAAGTCACTGAATATCACAAATATACGTATTTCCGATCTAGACGGTACTGATGCTACTAATATAGGAATCACAATTTCATGATCCAATTCGATGAGGGCGGCAAACGTGGCTAAGAATATTGAGCCAAAGAGACAACCGGCTGTAAGTAACTTGCCTATGCCTGTTTCTGAGACGCCATTAGTAATTGATTTACCTGATGGTCAAAAACTTGTTGTTGGGAAGATGGATGCTGGTTCAGTTATTGAAGTCGCAACATGGCGTGGAACTGGTCGTCCAGACTCTAGAACCAGCAGATTAATGCTTGGCATGAGTAGTAGCCAAGACGCAGCCTCTGCCAACCAAGGTGCGAAATCAGCTAACGCTGAAAGCCAAAGTACCCCACAGAGTTCTGAAACTACTCAGAGTATTGAAAAGAAAATTAACTTGAGCCTTCCTAAAATTGGCTCATTTGCCGTAAAGCTTCCTAATATCAATCTATCAATATTGAAGAATATTGATATAAAGGGAACCCATCACCATCTGCTCAAAGTGAAAAAGAAACTAGTGGCAAAGTCGAAAGAATTAACTCCGATTGAATCGCATGCCGAACTTGATATCGAGCAATGGCTCACAAATATAAAAAAAGAAAGTGAAGCTAAGACCGCAAGAAGTAGGGCACGCGCTGCTTCAACTAGCGCAAAACAGACTGCGAAGAAGCCTACGCACAGAAAAGCTTCAAAATCTCTTCCAAGAAAGAAGAAGTAACTCAGATATTGAGTTAGAATTAAAATATGAACCGCCGCTTTGCCAAACCAGTTGCCGGAATTCTTGTGGCACTTGTTTTGCTTTTTGCACTCGGCTTTCGGTGGGGTCATCCAAAAGATGGTTTAGCTAATGCTCTTGGTTCTGCGCAATCGGGAATTGTTGTTTATCAAAAGTCTTCAAATCTTTCGGTTGGATCTAAAGTCGTGTCAGCTGTTGATGGACCTGCGAAGAGTCCTGTGCTCGGAGTTGTTACTTCAATTAGCGGGGACCGAATTGTTATTCAAACTGGAGCTAAACTTGCTCGAGTAAAGAAGAATCAAATTTCCGGAAAATTATTTGTCGTGGTTCCTTTTATTGGTTCTATCTTCTCAATCGTCGGACTTTAATCCTTACCCTGCTTTTTGCGTGAAGGTTAGTTTTAAGCCGATTTGATCACTCTTAAGGTTGCCAGAAGAAGCTAGGTACGTCGGAGCATTTGTGAAGATATCCGGCAATGATTTACGCAATTTAAGGCTGAAGATCAGGGCTCGAGTTCGACCAGTCTCGGCTGTCTCTGAATTAGCTGCGTAGCCACCAGTAATTTGGGCATAGAGGATTTGTGAATCTACCTTGAGGCCTTCGTGGCGCTTAAATGCAGCAACATCTTCCGTGACTTTTATGGGGTCAAATGATGAATATACGAGTGCAAGGCCGAGTTTGTAATTCTGTCCGAGGTTTGATTGAGATGATGAAGATTGTGTTACTCCACTTGAGGAGGTGCCAAGTCTTGGCACGAATGAAATTGTTGCTAAAAAAATCACCATGAGGGCTAGAAGCAAGTCTGCGTACATCCACCCAGCAAGAGTGGTGACATCTTCAAGCTCAATGGCCTGTTCTCTACGAGCCATTATTCAGAGCTTCTAAATTTTGAAATAATATTTAGCTTTATATTCTTTATCTCAGAAATAAGCTCTTTGTATGAAGGCAGCGCCTTTACTGTCTTGTTGAGCTCTGACGTTGACTTAGAAACTGAGTCAGTCGCATTCATTAGGTCCCTGATTGCCTTAGCAAGGCCTTGGTTCATGGTCACAGTTGTTACTCGCTGCTTGTCAAAGAAGAACTCTGATATTTCAAGGGCAAGAGCAGTTCGCTCATCATCGAACTTGTTGAGCGTGAGTTCACGGGCTTCTTGGATGCGCCTACCAATAATTGTTGTAGCAAGGGTCATGCTGATAATCACGAGAATGATCAGGAAGTCTAAAAATGCGACGTTTCCGATAGACCACTCTGTAGCCAATATCCCATAACCTTTTTCCCAGAAATCTAGGAAATTGGCGACCCCATTTGGATTCCTTGTAGAGAAAACAGCAAAGGCCGCTGTTGCTTTGCTGATTGCAAGCCATGTGAGCGCGACGGGTGTGAATACGAGCGCATTTCTAATAGCGGTCAAAATGAAGTTGAGCCTGTTTAATGTGCTTTGTCCGACGACCTGGGGATGTGGCAGGAAATTTAAAGGGTCAAGAGAGGCCCACATTGGCCAGTTCTTTCGCTCATCAAGGGCTCTTTGGAGCTGAGATACATAAGTATCTCCTTGGACGCCGTGGGAAGCAGCCCAAGCTTGGATGCTATTGCTCAATAACTGAGCAGCGTTTGGAGATTTTGCTTTGGCCATTTGCCCATAGTAGTTGGTCAATAATGCGATCTGGAAAGCGCATCGGCCGCCTTCATTTTCACCCGACGAGATAGTTTCTAGCTATTCGGGTATTACTCAATCAGAAAATACCGCTATCTAACGGAAGAGGCGTGGTTGGTACATTTAGACATTGCCAGACAATGAATGCGGTTCTTTTGGTGATCCGCTGAAATATCTGAGGAGATATGTGCGAATGAGTTCCGGGAAGGTAACAAGATCAATTTCATTGATCTTGGTTTCCGTCCTGATTCCGTTCTTATCCCTTAGCTCCTCTCTTCAAAATTCAAGTGCAGCGCCTAGCCCGGCTCTATTTCATGTCAATTCGACCCCAGGAGCACATGAAGCATATGTAATGCCCTATGGACATTTAAATATTACTTATGCCGACCTTAAATTTATTTTAGATCAAATTAAAATTGGCGAGGCACATGCGGCTCGTACCGCTACATCCGCCTCAACCTTGGAAAATGGCAGCGCACCTTCAGGCAACATTATTTATCCCTATGACATAACAAGTGCCAGTCGATGCTTGATAGCAGATGATTTGCTTGCAGCCGCCAATAAGGCAGGGCCGACTTCACTTACTGATCAATATCCATTCAATGTGGAGTATCCATGGGGTGTCAGACAAGTCGATGGTCAGTGCAACAACATTCACGGAATCTCAGCTGAATCAGCACCTACACAAGTTTATTCCGCTCCAATTACAGCAAGTGATCCTGCCGCCTGGGGAGCAGCAGATCAGATTTTCACTCGCTTAGCGCCCGCAACAAACAAACCTTCAACACCATATGCACTCAACGACGCGCAGAAGGCATATCAAGATCCAAGCAAAAGCGTTCTTGATCCAACACCGCGTCAGATCAGTAACATCATTTCCGACCAATCGGCAAAGAATCCAGCAGCCGTCGCTGCTGCAACTCAAGCGGCAAGTACTTTGTATCAGCAGTCATCACCCGATACAGAGTTTTCAATCAATGCTGGAACAGGGGCAGTTTCAACCGTTCTAAAGATTCCTAATATCACTGCCGATTACAACGTTTCAGCAGGGTATAACTCTTGGTTCACTCTCTTTGGTCAGTTCTTTGATCATGGTTTAGATCTAATTCCAAAAGCTGGCGCCACTGTTCTAATTCCATTAATGCAAGATGATCCGCTCTATATCCCAAGCCCACAAGCACCAAACTTTATGGTTCTTACTCGTGGAGCTGGTGCAAGTACAGGCGATAGCGTTAACACAACAACTCCCTATGTGGATCAAAGCCAAACATACGGATCACACCCATCTCAGAATTTCTTTCTCCGTGAATATAAATTTGCCAGTGGTACCGGATACCCAACCTCATCAGGGCGGCTTCTTGAGGGCACTGATCAAAAGTACACAACTCCATTTCCAGCTGATTGGACAGCAAATCTAACCGTTGGAGGAACTTTAACTTCTGCTAATGGTGGAACTGATATTGGTAATGGTGGTCTTGCAACATGGCGCGAGATCAAAGCCCAAGCAAGACTGCTTGGATTTAATTTAACTGACTACGACGCTCGAAGTATTCCTGTAATTGCTACCGATCAATATGGAAAATTTATTCCAGCAGCAAATCATTTCCCAATGATGCTCTTCACAAATGGTTCTAGTTATGTATGGCAACCTGGAAATCCTGCCGCTCCTATTGGAACGGGTGCAAAGACATCTACAGACCCATTGGGCAATACATCACTACCAAACCAAAGTGGCTCGACTTGGCATGCAGTCTCAACTGGCCACGCATTTTTAAATGACACCATGGGATCTGCCGTGCCATTTGATATGTTCGGCGCCCCTCTGAGCCCTGATGCTGATAGCGTCATGAATTCACCAAATGCGATTCCAGTTGCAGCTTATTACGATGATGAGACTCTCAATGCTCACTTTATTTCTGGAGATGGACGTCTTAACGAAAATATTGGACTTTCAGCTATCCACCATGTCTTTCATGGAGAGCACAACCTAGTTGTTCAAGACATCACTGACTTGATCAACAATAATCCAGAGGTAAGTGCAGCCTTCAAGAGTGAGTGGGCCGGTAATGGTGAACGCCTTTATCAAGCAGCACGTGTTGTCGATGAAATGGAATACCAGCACATGGTTTATGACGAATTTATTCGTCGTATCTCTCCAAGCCTTCCAGTATTCATTCAGTACGATCCAAATTTAAATGCTGATATCCCAGCTGAATTTGCAAGCGCTGTTTATCGACTTGGCCACTCAATGTTGGATGAGACGCTTGCTCGTTCAAACCCTGGCAGTTTCTATGATCCTACAAATAATCAAGACGTTAATTTGATTACTGGATTTACAAATCCAGCTCAAGCAAGGTTGCCAAGACCGATGGTCGTGGAGTCAGCAACGTGGTCGGGTTCAAACTTTACTTTTAAGATGGCAAGTGGTGAGACAGCGCCTCAAGTAGGGGAAATTGTTTCAACCTCAGGAATGTCATTCAACATCCCAACGAACACAGACAGTTTTAACATCAATAGCGCTGTTGTGGCATCAAGAACTGATACAACATTTACTGTTTCAACTTACTATCCTGGCGGTTCAGCCTCAGGAGCTGTTGCTCTTCCTACCGCACCGTCTCCTCAGTCAAGTGATTCTGTTTTGGCTCCAGATGGAACAACCAAGGTTGGTTCGGTTGCAATTAACGACCCTCTCAGCAGCGGATTTACCTATTCACCAGGTGCATCAGCGGCATCCATTGCTCAGGGCATGTCCTCACAGCGTGGAAATGAAATTGATGAATTTATTACAGATGCTGTGAGAAACAATCTTCTTGGTTTGCCACTTGACTTAGCGTCCTTGAATATTGCCCGAGGCCGCGATGTGGGCGTTCCAACTTTGAATCAATTCCGCAAGCGCTACTCTGCCTCTTTGACCCCATACATCTCTTGGCGTGATTTCATTTCGCATCTTCGCTACCCGGAGTCTGGTGTGAATTTTGTGGCAGCATATGGAAATCATCCAACTTTGACTTCTCCTGTAACAATCGCAAATATCTCCGGTGCTACTGCATCTGCGGAAGCAAACTCAAAAATCTCGATCTCTTATACCTATACAGCCCCAAGTGGTAAGCAAGTAAAAGCTGGCGATGTAGTAACAATCGCTGGTTTGGGCGCGCCCTACGATGTGGGCGACGGCATTGTTTCTTCAGCTACTGCTTCAAGCTTTGTTATCAAATCAGAGTTCGCTCACGCTGCCTCAGCGATCATCTCAGAGACAACGGCAAGCAAGATTTATAGCGATGCCACGCCAACATTGTTGACGGGTAGCACTGGTTCAAAAACTGGCACAGCAACTGCAAAGCGTGAGCCAAATATCGATGAGAAGCGTCTTGCTGCGGCGGCGCTGGTTTCCTCAACAATGTCAGTTTCTTCGACTTATCCTTCTCTTCCTTCTGTGCCAACTGACGCAACAGAATTTATGACTTCAACAGGTGCATGGGCAAGCAAAGAGTCTGGATTAAATGATGTTGATCTTTGGATAGGTGGCTTGGCTGAGAATCCAGCAAAGCAACCAATCACTCCACCAATGCTTGGAACAACTTTCCAGTTTGTTTTTGAGAACGTTGCACTTAAACTTCAAAATGGTGATCGCTTCTATTATTTAGGCCGCCTGATGGGTCACAATTTAGGGGAAGAAATTCCTGCGCAAAAGCTCACAGATATTGTTCGCCGTAATACTCCTTCCGCTTCTTCTGCGCAGTCACTTTCAAGCGCGCAAGGCATCATTGGAATGAATAGCCCAGGCTTTAGCATTTCAGATTGCGCATACAGCACAACATCAAGTTTGGTTCCAGCTGCTTCATCATGTCCAGCAAGCACAACAAGATTAGATCCAAATTCTGGCGCGCTTATCCATGACGGTCTGGACAATGTGACTGGCTTTGGTGATCCCACAACGCTTGCCGGCGTAAAAATCACTGGTGGCGGCGGAGATGACTCAATTTTTGGTAGCGCCGGAAACGACATTCTCTCTGGTGGAATTGGTGGTGATCTTATTGATGGTGGTGTGGGCGATGACATTATCTTTGGTGGCGGCGGAGAAGATTTAATTAAAGGTGGTCCAGGTAACGACGTCATTAACCCGGGTGATAACCAATTTGGTGAAATCGCAGATGGTGGCAGCGGTGATGACTACATTCACATGGGAGCTGCAACAGGTTTCGCGGTCTCCATCTTTGGAGAAACAGGAAATGACTTTATTCAAGGTAGTAATAACCTAGATATTTTCCTAGGTGGCGGTGAAGGCGATGACTGGATTGAAGGCAGCGGTGACCAAGAAAATGCAATGTATGGAGATAACGGCCCAACATTTGCTGCCCAGCAACCAACACTCGGACCCGGACTCTTCCTTGGTGGAAACGATGTCTTAAACGGTGGACCAGGCTATGACGCCATGTTTGGCGGCGGCGGGGACGATATTTTCTTTGCCGGTGACGGTATTGACACAATGCAGGGTGATGGCGGTTTTGACTGGTTGAACTACGAACAAGATGTTCGTTTCGACAATGGCACAACAAAGCGTCCATCAGTCTTTATGGATCTCAGTGGAACTGTTGTCAATCCAATTGCGTCAACCACAGAGGACCAAGTTGTTGATATGGAAGCTCTTTCAGGTTCAGCAGGAAACGATGTATTGGCTGGAAGAAACGCAGGCGATGTCACTGTTCCAAGCGTGGTTGTTCCAGTGGGTGGAAATAAAGGATTACTCACACTCGTTCTTCCAGGAACTGTTGCCGGTATTGATACAGGCATGAAGGTAACTGGTGCTGGAGTTGGAACCTATGCGTCGACTGTGGCTGCAGGTGTAACTTCTGTTGTCAATGGAGTAACAGTCACAACAGTCACTGTGACAGACCAGAATTACGCAAATGTGACTGGTCCTGTCACGTTCAGCGTCTGGCCTTTAGAAAATCCAGGCCTGATTACTAATTTAACACCGTTGCTTTCTAGCACTCCTGGCTGGACAAAAAACCTAGTGAAGAATCCTGCTGCAACAACTTGGACAGGTGGAACAATTTTGCTTGGCGGAGATGGTAACGACACGCTTTATCCGATTGCTGGAGAGAACGTTTTACATGGTTCTAATTACCTTCACACATGTATCAAGGTAAATACTCCGAACTTTAATAATGCTGGTGCTGACGTCCCTTGCGGGGGTGGACTCGGATATTCTGGAATGAGTCTTCTCAATACAATTATGGATAGCGGCGCCGTCAATCCAGCAGATTTAAGTGTCGTTCGAGAGATTCTTCCTACCTCTGTAGCAATTACTTCTTACACAGCTGATGGCAATAACATTGTCTATACAGCAGCAAATAATTATTATGTTGGAGAATCAGTATCCATCTCCGGTATTACTGCTGGACAATATAATTTAGTAAATGCGATCGTTACCGCTTCAACTCCGAACACATTTACAGTCGCAAGTAGAGCTCCTCAAGTAGCAGCTACAACGCCTCCAGCGGCTGCACGATCTGTTGCCACAGATACGGTGGCACTACCAGGCACCAAAGATCAGTACACAATCGTTCCATTCTTGCCATCAGGTGGGTTGCCAGCTGGCACAACAAGTGCCTACAAGATCATCAGTCAAGATGGTCGGCAAGATATTATTTATGATGTCCAGATGGTCTCTTTTGCTGGAGCACCTGCGGTTGCGATTTCATCATCAACCCCCGCCCTGACATCTCTGACGGTTACTCCTGGAACGTTTGCCCCCGCATTCTCTGCCAATACTTTGAACTACACACTTGTTGTGAATCACTTAAACCCAACAACTGGGGCAGTTGCAGATGTCACATCTGCAACAATCACACCTGTTGCGGCAGCTATCGGGGCTACGATTAGTGTCCAAGTGGGCAATGGTCCGCAAAGATCTGCTACTTCTGGTCAACCTTTCACAGTTACAGGTCTTTCAACCACAGGTCCTACGACCGTTAATGTCATTGTGACTGCGGCAGATGGAATAACTCAAACAACATATTCGATCGTGGTCTCGCATGCTGGGCTTGTTCCGATTATGCAGGAACACACCACTGCAACAACTAACTCTGTAGTCATTTCTGTAACTAACTACGATCGTAACTTCACATTTACTCCAACTGTTACAACCACAACCCCGCACAATCCTGGGGTTCCTGCGGTTTCAGTTGCAGCGGGTACTCCAAACGGATTAATTCTTCCAATTACGGTAAGTAATTTGCTTCCAAATGAGGCGGCGACTGTAACTGTTACTGCAACTCGAGTTGGATTTACCGACGCTTCAGCAACGAAATCAATTGGCGCCACAGCCGGTGGAGCGCTTATCGCAACTTTCGGAAACATTGTTCCTACTGCTGATGGCTTCACCGTGCAGATGAATAACTACAACTCACTTTATTCCCTAGCAATCACAACTAGCGCAGGAACAGTTGCGCAGGGAACACCAGCCGGTTCTAACCTAGGGCTTACGGTTACGGGCCTTACAACAGGGCAAACTGCGACGGTAACGGTTGTAGCAACGCGTACGGGTTATACAGATGGAACATCCAGTGTGATTGGTAATGCAATTCAAGGCACAGGCCTGGTTCCAACCTTGGGCACACCAACTGGTACATCAACTGGTTTCACATTCAACGTCACCAACTATGACCCAACTTATAGTTATGCAGCGACTACGAATAATGGAACCGTTCTTCCTGGAACTCCAAATGGTTCTAGCTTGCCGTTTACTGTGAGTGGAATTTCATTAGGATCAAGCGCAATAGTCACTGTTACAACAACCAAATCAGGAAGCGCTTCTGGATCAAGCACGGTCACCGGAAGTGCAAATCCTCTTAATTCTGGTGGAACTATCACAATCGTTGGTACTCCAACCTCTGCAAGTGTGGGATCACACATTACGTTGAGCACAACTGGTGGAACTGGCAGCGGAGCAGTCACATACACAACAAGTACTGGCAACTGTTTCCTCAATGGCAATTTACTAACAGCGTCCGGCGCAGCAACTTGTTCAGTTACTGCAATTCAAGCAGCTGATTCAACGCATGCTTCAGTCACTTCATCGCCTACCAACTTTGTTTTTGCAGGTTCTAGCACGCTTACTGCCCAAAGTGCTTTGTCGCTTTCAGGTTCAGCTGGCTCAGTAACAGTCGGGGCAACAATTACCTTGAGCACAACAGGTGGAAGTAGTACTGGTGGCGTTTATTACTACACCAACACCCCAGGATGCTCAATCAGTGGCGCAATTCTTTCTGCAACAGTTGCCGGTACTTGTAGCGTCATGGCGATCAAGCTTGGTGACAGTACTTACGCTGGCGTTTCTTCATCTCTAGTTAGCTTTATCTTTAGCGCTTCAAATTTGCGTTCACAAGCAGCGCTAAGCGTTTCCGGATCCCCTACAACTACTACGGTCGGCTCAACAATTACCCTAAATCCTGTTGGCGGCTCTGGAAGTGGCGCAGTTACCTTTAGTACAAATTCCTCTGCTGTCTGTTCGATAACTGGAAATACTTTAACCGCCATTGCTGCGGGCGCCTGTGTAGTCGTTGTTACAAAGGACACCGATGGCACATATGCTCCTACGACTGGTAATACAACTTTCAATATTACAAATGTAATTAATATCGGAACCTTTGCCTTCACAAATGGTGTCTATAGCAATGTAGCTGGAACTTCTGTCATCGTAATTGCCGCAGGTGGTCCAGGAACTGGAAAAATTGTCTATACAGCTTCACCTTCTTCATGCTTAATTCGTGGATCAGTATTGACCGTTACTACTGCTCCTGTTACTTGTACTGTCACAGCAACTAAAGCTGCTTCAGCGGGTTCTGGTGCTTTAACACTTAGCCAACCATTTACATTCACAGTTCGCCCACAGGCGCTACTAAGGATTAGTAATACGGTGAAAACCAATCTCGTTCACACAGCCAAAGTGACCATAACATCCCTAGGCGGATCTGGAACTGGCGCAATTGTTTACACAGTTTCTGGCCGAGGTTGTTCTGTGGCGGGGGCAACATTGAGCGCTACAGGGGCAGGAACCTGTACGGTCACAGCAACCAAGGCAGCAAGTTCGATTTATGATGTGGGAACTGCTGTAGCTGACTTCGTATTTGCTTCCTAATCCTTCTTTATTTTCAAGATTTTTAAGGGGTTAAGATTCTGTTATGAGAAAAATAGGCAAGATTCTTCCTATCGCCCTTGTTTTGTCTCTTAACTTTTCATTGCTCCAAGATGCTTCTGCCTCTAGCCCAACACCAAAACCAACTATTGTAAATACACCGCTCACTTTGTTGGCCACCCCTAAGGGTTCTACTTCTCCGAGCTATGGCATCGTTTTCAATTCTAACTCCAAAGAAAAGATTGATATTTGGGAAGATTTCCAATGTGCAAATTGCGCTAAATTTGAAAGCACTAATCATGATTTTTTGAATCAAATCATCAAGGCCGGGAAGACTAAAGTCACCTACCATCCCCTTTCATTTCTTGGTGCCGATTCGATAGTAATGACAAGTACCGCCGCATGCGCAGCCGATGAGGGAAAGTTTTTGCAGGCGCATGATCAATTCTTTGCTCTGCAGGCAAGTACTAAGAATTCAGGTATCTGGAGTAAAGATTATGTATTGCAAAAGATGGCAGAGGTAGGGCTAAGCTCGCAAAAGTTCATAAAATGTATCAATTCAAGTAAATATCTCTCATGGGTGAATGCGGTGCAAAAGACTGCCGCAGCTAACCGAATAGCAGCTACGCCGACTGTACTAGTCGATGGAAAAGAGATTAACCGAAGTACTGACTATTTCAACGCTGTTGCCTTCCAGGCTGCAGTTGCCAATCCTGCAAGTATTGTCGCCCCTACTCCTATTCCATCGCCAACTTCTTACAAATTAAATTTCTCTGTAAGTAAAATTTTTGGTGTTGAGCCAATAATTGGTAGCCCTTCAGGACCACCTCCGACAACTCTTGGAATTGGCGACCTGATCGTAGGCACAGGAACACAGATTCAATCAACAGAAACAGTCACAGTTCAATACGTTCTGATGGAATGGACCAGTGGAAAAGTTCTAGAGTCTTCTTGGAAATCAACACCGTTCACAAGTCCACTATCTGGTGTGATTCCAGGATGGCGCCAAGGCTTGCTTGGCATGAAGGTTGGTGGCCGAAGGATCCTGATCATTCCACCAGATCTTGCCTACGGGGCTAGCGGTTCGGGCTCTGTTGGCCCTAATCAAACACTTGTCTTTGTGGTCGATTTATTGGCGGTTGCAAAATGATGAAGCACAGAAACGTTGTATTTCTTCTATTCCTCGGAATTCTATTTGCTCAATCTTGTACACCTACATTTGCTGCCCCTCCTGCTCTTACGGGCCTAACTGCTAGCCCAGGTGTTCTCTCACCAACGTTTAATGGCGCTGTCTTGAGCTATACATTGCAACTAGCACCAACTGATGTTGCTACCACTATCACTCCTGTTGGCGCTGGCAACGTTATTACTGTCTTGGGAGCAACTGTCACCTCATCTGGTGCTGGAATTAGCGCGCCTGCCGGTCACACTACGCAAGTCTCGATTTCTTCAAGTGCCCTTGGGCTAACGGCTAACTATGTTGTGAATATTGTTCACAATATCGGACTCACCCCAACTTTTTCAGGAAAAATAACAACTGATGGTGTTTTCACTTTTGGTGTTTCTAACTATGACAGCAGCTATTCGTGGGTAGCTAGTTCAACTGCAGGTAGTGCGACAATTGATTCCACTGGCAAAGTGACGGTTACTGGAATTCCTCAAGGAAGCTCAGCGACAGTTACAGTCACTTCTTCTAAAGATGACTATTCACCTAAAAGCGCCACGATGCTCAGTGACGTCATTCCTGTAGTGACAAAACCTGCATTAACCCCAACGTTTTCCTTGCCTGTCACATCCAATACTGGCTACAGCGTTAATTTCACGAACTATGACAGCTTGTTTAATTTAGTCCTTAAAACAAGCGCTGGGCAGGTTACTTCCGGGACGCCAGTCGGTTCCACACTTCCACTTACTGTTACAGGGTTAACTACTGGGCAGAGCGCAACGATCACCATTTCAACCTCAAGAGCTGGTTATTACAGCGGCAGTGGATCAGTTACGAGCAGCACTACTCCTGGAACGGGCCTGACACCTAGTTTCTCGTCAGCAACTGCAACCACAACGGGTTTTACAGTCAGCGTAATTAATTACAACGCTGCTTATACTTTCAATGTCACAACCTCTGCAGGAACCGTCGCAAAGGGCGTGGCATCTGGTTCAACGCTGCCAATCACAGTCTCTGGTTTAACTGCTGGCCAAAGCGCCACAGTGACCGCATCTGCCGTTCGAACGGGCTTTGCAACCATGAGCGCAAGTGTTTCAGGAACAGCAAGCACAGGAATTGCTCTCAACCCTACCTTTGGTACGGCGACCTCCAATGCCTCTGGTTTTAGCGCTTCAATGACTAATTTCGATTCAAGATTCACCTACACCGCATCGAGTAGTGCAGGAGCCGCATCGGTAGGTAGTACAGGAACTGTGAGTGTTACAGGATTAACACCAGGAACAACTGCCACAGTGACAGTGAGGACCAGTAGATCGGGCTATGCAGCAGGGTCAGGAACGGTCACCGGAAGCCCTTCAACAGGCGCTGCTCGAAACCCATTATTTTCTTCGCCAACTCCAACCGCTAATGGTTTTACTGTTCAGGTAAGTAATTACGATCCCACCTTTCAATGGAGTGTTTCAGCAACCCCTGGAAGCGCAACAATTGATCAAAGTGGCTTAGTAACCGTTGTGAATGTCAGTCCTGGCACAGCGGCATCTGTCACTGTAAACACAACCAAATCAGGTTTCACTTCAGGAACTGGAACTGCGCGTGGAACTGCAAAAGTGGCAGCTACTTCAACACCAACAAGAAGTTCACAAACCATCGCACAAGCACCCACACAAAGCTCTATTCGACCACCCACTGGCACTAAGGCACCAAAAATAGTGAAGAAGAGTGGAACATCGAGTAAAAAGCCGGTTATAACAAAGAAGCCTTCAGGTACTCACGCAATAATTATCACCTGCTCAAATGGAAGTGCAACTAAACGGATCGTTGGATACAGCCCAAAGTGCCCATCTGGTTTCACCCGAAAAGGCTAGAATTCTTTCAAGGAGATGAAAATGAAAGTAAAACTGATGAAGTCAGCGCTTGCAATGAGCCTTTCTTTTGTCGTCTTCATTCCAACTTTCGCCTCTGCTGCTCCGATTACCATGCCATTTGTTGGAGGAAAGCTCGCACAAGTTCAGGCAAGTTGGGCAAAACTTGGGTTTACTCATCTTCCAAAATTAGTGACACAAAAACCACCTGCAAAGAGTTATCACTGTCGCACACCAGCACCAACTGATCTCATTATTTCCCAG
>Ga0209189_1001801_pt1 | contig 15622 bp, 12 predicted proteins | sample C_130820_EF_Meta_FD_187308 | JGI IMG/M metagenome (GOLD analysis project Ga0209189, IMG submission 187308) | Freshwater microbial communities from Lake Croche, Canada to study carbon cycling - C_130820_EF_MetaG (SPAdes) (version 3) | ecosystem: Environmental > Aquatic > Freshwater > Lake... | reverse complement strand
TCATTTTTTCAGTCGAAAATCCCCTGAATGTTTTACCATCGTAAATGCTTATACAACCTTCTTTTATTCCTTTGGCATCTTTACGCACGCTTCCAATCCAAATATTTCCTTCTTTATCGGCTACCATTGCCGTGATGATATTATCACAAAAACCTTCCTTACTCGTTAGTCTTGTAATGCTTTTACCGTCATATTTGCTGATGCCGTATCTGTATGGGTGTCTCAGCCAAAAAATTCCGTTTTTATCCTCCAAAACTGCATTTGCTGTACTAAATATGCTTTTATTTTCAAGTATTTCTTTATAACTTTTAGTTATTAAATCTTCGTCAGGTGAAGAAGTTTTACTTCCTAAAACAGGAAAATCTTTAAAAGTCTTACCGTCGTAGCGGTACTGTCCAAACCAAATATTACCCGATTTTTCTTGATAAATATTATAAATTGCCACATGGTGAAATCCATCGCTTGAAATCGGACCTTCGTTGGCCAAATGTTGAGAAAATGATTTACCATTGTATTGAAATACCCCTTCTTCCTGCGTTCCGAACCAAATATTGCCCATTTTGTCTTGAAGCATACTCAGCACCGTCTTGTTTTGTGGAGGTAAGCAACCTTTTTGTGGGGCTACTTGGCGAAAAAAAGGACTCATAATTGGCGTTCGAGTCCATGGAAGAGCGAAATCTGTAAATTTCTTTCCATCGAATCGGCAAACACCATCTTTAGTCCCAATCCAAATATTTCCCTTAAAATCTTCCATTATGCATTGCACAATGTTACTATTTAGTCCTTCTTTCATCGTAAAATTTACGAAGCTTTTTCCATCGTAGCGATACACCCCCGCTCCCGTAGTGGCAAACCACATATTCCCAGCTTTATCTTGCAAGCTACCTCTGATAAAAGTGTATTGACTCGTGCCTGACGGAATGATAAGTTTCGGCTTAGATACCTGATTTTGGGCTTTGCTTTGGCAACCTTGCACCAACAATAAGGCAATCAATAGTGAATAGATTTTCATAATTTTAATTTAAGTTTTTGCTTTTTACCCTCTATAATTTAAAAGCCCTTGAAAGAAACCATCTTCGTGAATTTTATTTACTTAGCAACCGCCTTTCCGAGGTTCACGTTTATAAATTATTTTACTATTTCGTTCTACATAGTCGCCCGCTACGATTGGATAGGCATACTTAGGTGCGTGCATTACACTATGGCTTTTTAGAAGTATTTTGTCGTTAACTTTCAGGCTACGCAATTGCTGAAATTCATTAAACTTTAGCGGCCCAAAACTGAGAATAAAATCTTCATCATTAATTCTGGCCATTATTCCAATGCCAAAACGCGAGTTTGGCGGAAGCGAAAGAGAGGTAACAATTGCCTCCATGTTTGTAAAATTGCTTATATCTTTCCTTATTTTAGCTTCACTGGCATACACTTTTTTACCCGCAGCATACGCTTCCCATTTTTTGTACATGATACCATCTGGCGATGCTTCCCATTGTTTTCTTGCAGCTTTCATTTCAACAGCAGTTGGGGACTTGGAGGTTGCCTTTTTAGAAGGTTCTTTTTTAATTTCACGATTTGCAAATACTAGTCCGCCAACCACAACCAGCGATAAAATCAGCGTATAAATGATTTTTTTCATAATTTTTGTATGTTAAATTAAAAGTATAGTATTCATGGAAAAGGCTATAAATTGTAGGTGTAAATATATTACTTAGCAAAATCTTCTTTCGAAATTATTATATTAAAATAGGCGATTTTCTGGATGATTGGAAAATAGAATACGACTCCAAAATCAAAAAGATGCAAAGTAAAATAAAAAAGCAACATACTGACGTTAAATGTGGAGCTCAGGGAATGGCACAAATATATGATTTTGAGACTTTTAAGTCCGGAATAAAGATATAAACGAAATAAATATTCGAACTACAGGAAATAAACTTAAAAATACGGCACACCTATGTTTTTGGAAAATGAGGTGTGCCATATTTGTTTAATATTATTTTGCCAAGCCTGCTTCAGCTACTAACGTAAGCAAAGCCGCTTGAATGGCTTTGTATCCTTCAAAGTCGTACCACCATTCGTTGAGCGAGTGGGCGTTGCCGCTTTTACCACCTCGGCCAATCGTAACTGCTGGAATTCCTTTTGAAATTGGTATATTTGAATTCGTTGAGCCTCGAGTTAATTGTGGAGTTTCACCAAAAAATGTAGAAACTGCCATTGTTTTTTGAATCAACGGAAGAGTTTCTGGTAATTCTCCCGATGGACGGTCGCCAATTTTTACAATATCTACCGTTAATGCTGGCCCCATTCGTTTCATGGCGTTATGTTCGTCGAGAGCTTTTTTTACCGAAGCCTTTAAAATAGCATCAACCTGATTTAGGTTATCTGGAAATTCTGAACGCATATCAATTTCCATCCACGATTCAAATGCAATCGAATTGACCGACGTACCACCACCGATTCTGCCTACATTATAGCTTGTTCTGGCTCCAGATTTAGTGTATTTATCGGCCGAAGTAGAGAAATAATGAATAGCAGAACCCAAAGCATGCTGTGGATTGGCCAAACCGAATGCTCCCCATGAGTGTCCGCCTGGCCCTCTAAACGTGATTCGATAACGATACGACCCAAGACCCATTGTATTTACTCGGCTAATATCTCCGCCATCCACCGCGATCCAAGCATCTATTTTTCGGCCTTCACCATTAAAAAGATACTTTACGCCACGCAAATCGCCTAATCCTTCTTCGCCAACAGTTCCGATAAACAAAACATCGGCTTGAGTTTCGATTTTTGCGGCCTCCATTGCTCGTAAAATTGAAGGTAGTAAAATCAAACCACGCGTATTGTCGCCAATGCCAGGGGCGTAAAGTGTATCGCCTTTGAATTTTACTTTTACATCAGTTTCAATGGGAAAAACAGTATCAAGATGGGCATCAAAACCTACACAACGATTAGCGTTTTTGCCTTTGCGTAAAGCAATTACATTGCCCACTTTATCAATCCAGACCGAATCTGCACCTGCTTCTTTTAGCATGGCCGCAAAACGAGCTGCTCTTTTTTCTTCTTTATACGGCGGAGCAGGAATTTCGTTGAGCATAATTAGCTCTTCTCGGTTTCGCTTGTTTTCTGATAAAATTAACTGAAATGCTGCTTGAATTTGTTTTTTTTGAGCCAATTGAGCAATTTCTTTCTGATACTCTGGAGCAATTTTGCCTGTTTTGCCAGCCTCATCTTCTTGCGAAAAGGCATTCTCGAAAGAGGCAAATAAGAAACAAATAATAATACTTACGCTTAAAGATATTCTCATAGTAGTTTAGTTTATTGAGATTGAAAACCAAAGTTAGTAAATTTTCAAAAGCGAAATGATAGGTTTTTTGGTTGATGTTTGTTTTTTGATGGTAATTGCAGTTGTAATAAGGGTTCTACATTGAATAATACCTTGAATGATTTTAAAATCAACACTAACTTACGGAACGCTCCGCCCAACGAAGGAATAATTAGCAGCTAAAATGTGATCTAATTAGGTATTTTTTATCAAATGCGACATATTTGTTTCTATTTTTTTATAAATTCTTGCTTTTTTAAAAATATTAATTAAAACTTGTGTTTGATAAGTAAATTAAATACCTACGTTTGCTTAATTCTCGAAAAAATAATTGATTATCAGTGTTTTAAATGATACGTAGTTAATTAAGATAGGTTCGTAATTTTACTAGTTGGAAATTTTTTAAAAACATATTTTCAAAAACCAATTGTCAAATAAAATCTACCCATTGACGATTTAGACTTATAGCTATAAAATCCCTTATCTCTTTTTCAGAGTAACAAATATAATTTACTACTTTAAATTCAAACAACTTATGCCAACATCCATAAATTCAACAGACCAGAGCCCAACAGAATTGAAAGAAATACTACACGAAAAGCTCACACGCCAAGAAATTAAAATTCTAAAATCTTCAATTCTTGATTTTTCAAATAAAGAAATAGCATCGCAATTAGGCATATCTGAAAGTACAGTAAAAGTTCATAAAAGGAGTATTTGTAAGAAATTTAGAGTGGTGGGGCAGGTTGCATTTCGTAAATTTCTGCGAGTTATAGATAAATATTTGTAATCTACCACTAAAATACTACTTTTCTACTACTAAATTACTACCAAAGTGGTATTGTGTAAATTAATAAAAGTATTCAAATTTGTACTTAAGTATATTGTTGTAAACAATCCTTGCAAGGTATCATAATCTACGATATTTGAGTATTGAATTATTAATCTAATTAATTTTAAAACAATGAAAAAATTTCAAAAAATCACACTATCAGTTTTTGCAATCTCATTTGCATTATTCCTAAATTTTGCTTCACCAATTAAAGCATTTGCACAATCTGTTTCATGTGCAAGTGCCAAACAAACTTGCTACGAAGTTTATGTCAACGGTATCAAAGTAAAAACTGCTGGAGGTAAAGCACAAATAAAACTTTAATTTTCAAAACCATCCCATGCAGCAAGTACCTTTCATGGGATGGTAATTTTATTTATATTCAATATGAAAAAATACAAAGTAATTATTTTCGGAGCATTAGTTTGTTTGATTGGTTTGTTTTATTTGTACCTCAGTTCAACCCGAAATATTAATCAAAAATACATAAAACACGGTGGTTTTTCTCGCAATATTGAATTTCCAACTCTTACACTCAAAGAATCTTTTAATTTGAAAGGTGAATTCTATTTTATTGGCATGTTTAAGTCAAAAATTTATTTAATCAGTGATTCAAATCGGGATTTAATATCGCTTTCAGATTCGACACCAAATATTGAAAACAAAAGCTTACCGTTGATGAATTTAGATATAAAATCTGTACAATTAGATACCAAAAGAGGTGAAATTATTCTTTTTTGTGGCAATCAAAGTAAAATTATTATCATTGATGCGGAAACATTTAAAATTTTAAAGACTATTTTAACTCCAAACATCTTTTTAAGAGGAGCGAGAATAAACAAAAACTATGTATTGATTGAACAAAAACCCAAAACACTGAAAAATCAATTTGTATTTTATGAGCTCAATAAAAACTCCTTGAATTATTTAAAGGAAATAGATATTTTGAAGGGTAATGCGATGGAAGAAGATGGAAATTTAATAAGTGATAATGAAAGAAACTTTGTATTTTGCTCATATTATAAAAACGCTTTTTTTGTCTTAGATTCCTTAGGAAACAATATTACACAGAGAAAAACTATAGATACTGTCAGTCATGCTCCAAAAGCAATATTGGTTGAGGGAACAAAAATGGTATATACCGAGCCTCTAAGGATAACAAATGAAAATTGTTACTTTTCTGAGGGAACTTTTTATATAGAGTCAATGATTGAATCTGATATGTCTGAAAATTTAAAAAACAACTCCATTATTGATGTATATGATATAAAATCAAAGTATAAGCTTAGCTATATAGTAGGAAGTATTGAAAACGAAAGACCGAAATCTGTATTAATTCAGAATAGAAAAGTGTTTGTATTAACTACAAATAAATTGTTGATTTATGATAAAAAATAATAAATATTTCAGTAAAATATCTTTTGATTTAATCAACGCCATCTTGATATTCATATATCTCTATTCCTTTATTGATAAACTTAAAAACTTTCAAGAATTCGTTTCGAATCTTAGCAAATCACCTTATCTAAATACAATAAACTCGCTATTTTTAGCGGTTGTTGTTCTATTTTTTGAAATATTTATTCCAATTTTTTTATTCTTTGATAAATCAAAAGAATTAGGCTATTTGCTCTCCTTTCTCATGATTTTTTCATTTACAGGTTACATAGTAATAATGATGGTTTATAGTCCATATTTACCCTGTAGTTGTGGCGGTTTTATCGAAAGTCTATCATGGGAAGGACATTTATTTTTAAATTTATTTATACTTTTTATCTCAGCAATTGCGTACTTGAATTATAGTAAAAACACATGAAAACAAAGTCAATCTGTATTGTTTTTTTTATGTTATTTTCATTTAGCTACGAAACTTATAGTCAGGATAGCTTGAATGTAAAAAAAATAACTGGAAAGTTATTAATTACAAAATATGATTATAATTTTGAATATACGACTATTGATATTTACCAAGCAAATAACCATATCAGTACTATTTTAACTGATAAATATGGCAGTTTCAACTTAGTACTTAGTGATACTATTAAAAGTATAACTCTTAAGTCTTTAATGTTCGAAGATTTATTGATTAATTTAGTAGGTTACCAATCATCTGAAATTTACTTAGAGGACATATATCTGAACTTTAAAACGGAACTAAAAGAAGTTATTATCAATGCAAAACAATTAGGAGAATATAGTGTTGATAAAAGAACTTTTAAAGTAAAGCCCGTAAAAAATGCAAGTTCTCCAACCTTAGAGAATTTTATTATAACACTACCAAGCATTATTTATCGTGATGGTATTTTTTTAATTGATGGTAGAAAAAAAGTAAATTTTTATATGAATGGTATTCAGATAAGTAATGAAGTAGCAAAAAGTCTTTCAAGTGAAATTATTGATAAAGTCGAGTTGATAACATCATCAGCCTTTGGAAATCTTCTACATAAGGATGAAAGTATGATAAATATTATAACAAAAAAAGAGAGTGAAAGTAAAGTTGGGGGTAATTTATCAGCAGAACTTGGTTTATTACGAAGCTCCAATAGTATTCTTAACAACACTTACATTATTACAAAAAAAAACTTTTTCAATTTTAATTTCAATACTTATAACAATAATTACACAGAATATAGGGAATCTCATTGGATAAATAACCAAACTAATTCAAAGATATTCTCCGACAATATAACAAGCCAATATTCATTATTACCACTATTCAGTTCTTTTTACAGCAATATTAAACTCAATAAAAAAATCTTAATATCAAGCAATATTAGGCATAATATTCAAAAAATAAATTACAATGCTTTTTCTAATTTATTTGAAAATAATACATCAGATGAGGTTACAAATATCTATACAAATTTTAAAAAGGATTCATATTTAAACAATCAAATTAGATATGAAAAAGACACACTATCTTATTTTACTTTCGATATATCGTTATCTAAGACAAGCATAAAAAAAAATATTAACACATATTATTCAGACAATTCTTTTCTTTCAGCCGACACTTCATCTGTAAAAAACTTTTCTAATCAATTCTGTTATTATTATAATTCAAAAAATAAAAAAAACCACATTGAAACTGGGATAATTTACAGCAATTATTTCTACAATATAGAATTTTCACAAAAACAGGCAAAAAAAACGCAATCTTTTTTTAAACCTATTTCAGGAAAGTCAATCTACAATTCTGATATAATTGGTTTTTTTTCAAGGGTGAAAACAACAATTAAGAGCGGAACTTTAAATATCGGAGTAAGAATAGAAAAAACACGATTAGTTTCAAAAAATGCAGACACCGTTATTAATGACAATCGCTTTTTATACTTAATACCAGATGTATCTTTCTTTTTCCCAACAAATAAACTTGGGATGTTTATTTTTTCATACGACAAAAGTATCACAATGCCTAACTTAGATAACATTAACCTTACTCAAACAATAACAAAACCTAACATTATTCGCTCAGGCAACTTATCGATTTTACCAGAAATTACTAATAATTTTCAAGTATACAATTTTAATAATGTTGGAAATACAGAATTTGTATCAAATATATACTTTTCAAATACCCAAAATTATATTGAAAACGATGGATTCAGTATAAATGAAAATACAATTTCTACTAATTACAATAATATAGGTAATTTAAGGATAATAGGGGTTAATTTATCATCGAAGTTAAATTTAGAAACTTTACCATTAAATTTAAACATTAAAGTAGAAAAATATTTTTATGAAAGTGAAAAAAAACTCAATACTAACAATACAAATGGGCTACAATTTGAGATTGATTTGCAGTCTAATTATACTATAAATCCTTCATCCTCTTTAAATTTTAGCGTAAATTATCGAAACATTGAATATACTCCAACTTGGATAAAGAAATTTAAGGGTCCTACACTCGGTTTCAGCTTTAACAAAAATATTAAAAAATTATACGCTACACTAACATATAATTCTATGTTTAATTGGTCAAATAAATTAAAATATATTTATGAATCAAAAGTTGTAAATGGACAATACAATGAATTTAGTAATATGCAAAATATTTCTTTATCATTAACTTATAATTTCGGCAAAGTAATAAATAATACTGATAATTCTGCGAAGTCTGTTGAGCCAAGAAAAATAAAGAAATGACAGAATATTGTAGTTTTAAATAAATGGTATGCAACTAAAATAGGTTGACAATTTTTGGCTCAAAGGCTCATTCGAAACGCAAAATTTGTTGGGTTTTCAATTTTTCAAATGCATAGTTTTCAAACGACAAGACAGCAGTCTGACTTTGTTTGGTTTTCTCTGTTCTCAAAGTTTGTTATCGACATTTTCTCTGCTTGGTACTTTCGCAACTTTTTCTCCAATTTTCAAATTATTTTGAATCGCAATTGCTTTTTTTGAAGCTCATTACATTCCTTGAAAAAAATCAAAACTTTGTTTGGTTTATATTCTTTGGCGGAGCGTTTATAATTTGGTGTTATTGCATGAGGTTTGAAAATTTATTATAAAAATCTAAAACTATGTCAAAATATTTAGAATTATTCTTACTATTTATTGCAATGGTTGGTGCAATAATAAGTACTTGTTCATTACTCTTTGAACAAAACTTTTTTGGAGAGAAAACAATAGATTTCGGTATAACACTAAGTTGTGGTTCGTTATGCGTTTCTGATTTACTAAAAAGATATATTGGCCGAAACAAAATACTAGACTAAGTTATCTTCAAAGTTGGTCAGTGAAAAGGTTAAAGTTAGCTTTTTAAGTGTTTATTTTCGAAAACTTCTACGCAAATTGTCAAGTTTTTAGGCCCCCTTTAGCCAAAGTTTTTGCAAATTAAACGAAAGGTTCGGCTAAATTTTAATCCGTAATGGAATTATTAGTCGAAGTGTTAGCCGTTGTTACAGCAGCATCAGAGAATCTGATGGCTTAGTTATAAGCAAACAAAAGGGTTAATAAAAGAAAAAAGCTAAAACAATTATAAATGCAAAAAATGCCAGCTGTCGCTGATTGACGAGGCTTAAAGCCCTAACAAAACTTTCGATTGGGTGGTGGTATAACCCATGAAGTTTCAGTGAAATGTGCCATTTTACAGTGCTTAATACAGGCTATCGTGAGGAAGCGAAAAATAGTCGATGCCAAATATTAGCTTGATTAAATAAGAAGATATTCATGCTATGGATTCGTAAGAACGTCCAATTTGGACGTTCCCATTATAGTTCCTCAATGGTATTCAAATAAATTTCAGCTTGTTCTAAAACTTCATTTCGTTGCTGTTGGGGCATTTTATTAAGCATGACGTAAGCCATACCAATACGTGGATTTCGTTGGAGTTTTTCACGATTTCTTTCATAAAAATGCCAATAAAGCGAATTGAACGGGCAAGATTTATGACCAACTTTCTTGTTTTTATCATAAAAGCATGAGCCGCAATAATCACTCATTTTATCAATATAATTGGCCGAGGCAACATAGGGTTTTGAACCAACAATTCCGCCATCTGCATATTGGCTCATCCCACGGGTATTCGTAATTTCAACCCACTCAATGGCATCAATATATATACCTAAATACCACTCGTCAACCTCATCGGGGTTGATACCCGCAAGCAAGCAAAAATTACCAATAATCATCAAACGCTGAATATGGTGAGCATAAGCCAGATTCAATGATTGCCCAATAGAATGTTTCATGCAATTCATTTTGGTGCGACCAGTCCAAAAGAAATCGGGTAGTTTTTCTTGATTTTCAAAAAAGTTAAGGTTTTGAAAATCAGGCATTTTATTCCAATAAATGCCTCGCATATATTCTCGCCAACCAATAATCTGTCTGACAAAACCCTCAATTTGGGCAATTGAAATACTATCTTGATTTTGTTGCCAATGTTCAACCGCTCGTTTTACTACTTCCAAAGGTGAAAGTAATTTTATATTCATCGAAAACGATAATCGTGAATGATAAATCGACCAATATTGCATAGCCATGGCATCTTCATACATGCCAAAATTTGGCAGACAGTTTTTAACAAAGAACTCCAATAATTGTAAAGATTCCTGCCGAGTTACTGGCCAAAAAAAGTTCTTGGCATTTATGCTACCAATTGTCTTGATTTCTTGGTTTTGTACAAGTTCATAAATTTCAAAAACATCGCGGCAGAAAACCAAAGGTTCAATCGGTCGGTGGTCTTTCGGGAGTTTTTTGCGGTTATCGGCGTCGTAGTTCCACTGACCCGTAAGTGGTTCGTTTCCATCCATCAGAATATCGTATTTTTTTCGCATTCTACGGTAGAAACTTTCCATCAGAAAAGTCTTTTTTCCTTTAAAAAACTCACCTATTTCAATTCTTTGGCTCAAAAAATGCTCAGTATCAAAGATTTTTGTAGTAATATTGAGTGTAGCTGAAAAAGCCTTCAGTTGTTCGTCAAGGCGATATTCGTCGGGTAATTGATATTCAAATTGTGTAACTTGATTTTGCTCAATGAGCCACTCCAGATTTTGAGTAAGTGATTGTGTATTTCGCTCATCGTCAAGACGTAAATAAATAACTTGATGTCCTTGATTTTCAAGGTTTTGTGCAAATAATCGCATGGCCGAAAAAAAGCCAATAACCTTTTGTATATGATGCCTAACGTAGTCAGTTTCCTGCCTCATTTCCATCATTATATATATTGTATTACTGTTTTTTTCTTGAAACCAAGAATGATTATGATTGAGTTGATCACCCAAAATTAGTCGAAGAACCATGAAAGTTTTTTCGTTAATGTTTCATGGTTTAACCAACCATGAGCTTATTTGTTTAGTTGAGACTATACTAATCCCTCCGGATTTGGAATAAAATTCAAGAACGAATCACTGTGTTTCTTATACTTTTCGGTATCGAGTGTATATAAAAAAGCTCCTTTTTTAGAGAAACCCTTTTGTTTTTCCTTTAGCTTAATCAAAAGCCCAGTTGAGAGGATTTTTCGGCTAAAATTCCGTTTATCGAAATTGCTACCATAAATTGCTTCGTATAAATTTAATATTTGCGGAATCGTAAATTTTTCAGGCATTAATTCAAAACCAACCGGGTGAAAAGCTGCCTTATAACGCAAGCGTTCAATGGCAATTTTTATCATTTCTCGGTGGTCAAAGAGCAATTCGGGCAAATCTTGCATCGAAAACCATTGAGCATGGTGCGTGACTGAAATTTTAGTTTCATAATCCTTTACATTCACCAAAGCATAATATGCAATCGCAACTGTCCTTTCAACGGAGTCACGGTTAGGGTCGCCAAAGGCATTGAGTTGTTCTAAAAAAATACCTGTTACAGCAGTTAGTTCAAACAAAATTCGCTCGGCTGCTTGGTCGATGCTTTCATTTGGTTTTAACCAGCCACCCATCAACGACCAAGTATCATGGTCGGTCTGAACGCCACGTTTTACCAATAAAAGCTTTAATTCTTCGCCATCAAAACCAAAAATAATAGAGTCAAGTGCTACCAAACATTTGGTTTGCTGTTTATAAAGTTCTAACATTCAGAGTTTTATAGATTATAATTGTATATTGGTGTCATGTATTGTAAGCAATATAAGGAAGTGGCCACCCATACCCAACAAAAGTAGGTATTTTCTCTAAAAAACTCGTATTTTTACAAAAAAAAGCCTAAATGTCATTGCTCAAAATCAATAATTTACACAAGTCTTTCGCTGAGGTAAAGGCAGTTAATGATATTTCAATTACACTTGAAAAAGGAAAGGTTTTAGCGATTTTGGGTGAAAGTGGTTCAGGGAAAACGACACTTTTACATCTAATTGCAGCACTTTGTGAGCCCGATTCGGGAACGCTAATGCTTGATAAAGAACGTATTACGCCTCCTTCTGAAAAATTGATTGCTGGTCACCCAGATATAAAATTAGTTAGGCAAGATTATGGGCTTTTTCCGAATATGTCAATCCGTGCAAATATTGCTTATCAGTTGCGTTATTACGAAGAAAAATATCGAAATGAGCGTATCGATAAACTCCTTTATATTAGTGGGTTAGCTCATGTGCAACATCATCTTCCTCGACAAGTTTCGGGTGGCGAACAGCAGCGAGCGACAATCGTAAAAGCAATCGCCGAAGAACCAAAACTGTTATTACTCGACGAACCATTTAGTCATCTAGATGCAGTGAATAAACGTAGGTTAAAAAACGAAGTTTTAGACCTCATCAGAGCCGAACAGGTAAGCTGTATTTTCGTAACGCACGATGTAGCCGATGCCTACGGAATGGCCGATGAATTATTAATTATGAAAAACGGAAATGCTTTACAATTAGGCTCACCCGAAGAAATCTATCGAAATCCAATCAATCAATATGTGGCTGAGATTACAGGGGAGGTTTCAATTAGTTCTGAGTTCAGAGTTGAGAATTCTGAGTTTAAAACAACAAAATTTATTAATAGTAACCACACCAATAACTTGCATGAGTACGACAAAATACTCAGAACTCAGCACCCCACAGCTGACCGTTCAGAATTCGAACCTTTTCTCCGTCCTTCGCAAATTCGTGTTTCTGAAAAATCTAAAGTAAAAGCGGTCATACAATCAGTCAAGTTTTTGGGAGCTTACTACGAAGTAGTATTAAAAGTCGAAGATTTCAATCTGAAAATGTATAGTTTTGATAAACCACGAATTGGTGAAGAAATAGGTATTGAAATCAGATAATTTGATTCATTCACTTTGTGTCTTAATAGTGCCTATATTGGCCGAAAAACAAACTCTATTTTAAGTTAAAATATCTTTGAAGGTAGTTTTTAATAGATAAAAAATCTATTCTTAAAAACTAAAGCAGATATTTTCTGTAAACGTTGAATAAAATTTAGATAAAAATTTATTCTTATTCTTTGGTTTTGTTTGGCTAAATTCCCAACTTTGTATCAGTATCAAGAATTTCTAATTAATTTTAGAAAACCAACCGAGTCGAAACGCTACGGTGGTCAAAAGATGCGGGCTGTTCTAAAGTCAAAAATGTTTTAGTTTTTCTCTTCAAAAAGCCTGCTTCTATTTCTTGAAAACTACTGAATATTTTAAAAATCATTAAAAAACATAGCATTTATGCCTTATTTATTCACTTCTGAATCAGTATCAGAAGGCCACCCAGATAAAGTATCGGATCAAATATCAGATGCCCTCATTGATAATTTCATGGCGTTTGACCCTTCGTCTAAAGTAGCTTGCGAAACTTTGGTAACGACAGGTTTAGTAGTTTTGGCAGGAGAAGTAAAAACACAGACTTATCTTGACGTACAAGCAATTGCTCGTGAGGTAATCCGCAAAATTGGTTACACCAAGTCGGAGTACATGTTTGAGGCTAATTCTTGCGGAATTATCTCGGCAATTCACGACCAATCGGCTGACATCAACCAAGGTGTTGATAGAGTTACGGCTGATGATTTCGAATCAAAAGCAAATGCTCAAGGTGCTGGTGACCAAGGTATGATGTTTGGTTATGCCACTCGTGAAACTGACAATTATATGCCATTAGCTTTGGATTTAGCTCATGCTATTTTGAAAGAAATGTCGTATATACGTAATAATGAGCCAAATTTGATTCCTTATTTACGTCCAGATGCAAAATCTCAGGTAACAATCGAATATTCTGACAATAACGTACCACAAAGAATTGATACAATCGTAGTTTCTACGCAGCACGATGATTTTGCTGCTGATGAAGAAATGTTGGCGAAAATCAAAGCTGACGTTATAAATATTGTCATGCCTCGTGTACAGGCCAAGTTGAAAGCTAATTTACAGGCACTATTCAACGACCAAATTACCTACCACATTAACCCAACTGGTAAATTTGTAATTGGTGGACCACACGGAGATACAGGTTTGACAGGTCGTAAAATCATCGTTGATACTTACGGTGGCAAAGGTGCTCATGGTGGTGGTGCTTTCTCTGGAAAAGACCCATCAAAAGTTGACCGTTCGGCAGCTTATGCAACTCGCCACGTAGCCAAAAACATGGTTGCGGCTGGTCTTTGCGATGAAGTACTTGTACAGGTTTCTTACGCAATCGGAGTTGCAAAACCTTGTGGATTGTTTATTGATACATACGGAACTGCCAAAGTTGATATGACTGATGGAGAAATCGCTCAAAAAGTAGCTGAAATCTTCGACATGCGTCCGTATGCAATCGAACAACGTTTGAAATTACGTAACCCAATCTACTCAGAAACAGCCGCATATGGCCATATGGGACGTAAAAACGAAATAGTAACAAAAACTTTCAAAGGGCCAGATGGCACAATCGTTACGAAAGAAGTAGAACTTTTTACTTGGGAAAAACTTGACTACGTTGATGCTGTAAAAGCTAAATTCGGTCTATAATTTTTTCGAGTTTAAGATAAAAAAACGGAAGTCGAAAGGCTTCCGTTTTTTGTTTTTGGTAGCACAAGTTTCTAAATGTGATTTGTTATCAAAACATTCCCCCAAAACACATTGTTCATTTTAAAAAAGAATGAGTAATTTCGTAGAAAAAATATCAATTTGAATGAAAATCAATAAACGAAATAAATTTATCATTCTGAGTATTCTTTGTCTGTTATCGCTGTCAACGATGGCTCAGATTGTTAAACCTATAACAGTTCCTCAAACTTCAACTTCTCCAACATTAAAACCAACTGTTTATTCAATCATCGAGCAAGTACGTAAAAAACATGCTCCAGACAAACGAGTTGCTTTTTTTCAAGCCGAACTCGACTCTAATCGAATTGTGGGAAAAACCAATTTGCTCGCAGCTAAGAAAGATTTGTTAAATCGCTTAAAATCAAATGGTTATATATTACTTGATGCCGTAAAATTATTGCCCGATAACAATCTTCTCGAAAATCGCAATTATGGCATTGCTAATATTTCAGTGTTAAACTTACGTAGTCAACCCAAAGAGTCAGCCGAATTGGCTTCGCAAGCATTACTCGGAACACCGCTTAAAGTTCTCGACCGTGAACGCAATTGGTACATGATTCAAACACCCGATAATTACATTGGTTGGGCTGATGGCTCGACGTTTGCTCGTATTACTCAATATCAATTCGACTGCTTTCAAGCCAATAAATTTTTGATATTTGCCAAGCCTTATGGTTTTTCATATTCCAAAGCCGACGAAAACTCTCAGACTATTTCTGACCTTACTTGGGGCAATGTTTTGGCCGTAAAAGATACATTGCAAGATTTTTATGAAGTTATCTATCCCGATGGTCGCAATGCTTTTATCTTGAAAAAAGAAGCCATTGGACACCAAGAATGGAAACAATCTGTCACAGCTTCCGAACAAAACTTAGTCAATACAGCTTTCAAAATGCAAGGTTTGCCTTACTTATGGGGTGGAACCTCGTGGAAAGGGGTTGATTGTAGCGGTTTTACCCGAATGATTTATCAATCAAATGGAATTCTATTACCTCGTGATGCTTCACAGCAAGTTTGGTCGGGCGTAGAAG